>WLWD01004666.1_pt1 | contig 33772 bp, 26 predicted proteins | sample 6712731 | NCBI WGS metagenome assembly WLWD01 (sample SAMN12718690, study PRJNA576275) | sponge metagenome | isolation source: marine sponge | host: Mycale hentscheli | place: New Zealand: South Island, Marlborough, Capsize Point | collected 2014-11-01
GCCAATTATACAGTTAAGTACAGAGTAAGCTCCCCCACCACCACTACCCTCCACCACAATATTTCTCACACCAACCGTCGTCCCTTACCCATCCATATCAGGCACTTGCGCTGAGAACATGAACACGGCTGCCTTGAGACGTTGGAAAGGTCTCCACCATTGTTTCATCTACAACCATAAACCCTGTAAAGAACTTGGTTACATTCTATAAGATGGAATAATTCATTTATCTTGGGATGACCCCAGCATACCAACGAATGTAAAAATTCCACATTATTTTTCTAATAAATGTGAGTGAGACTGTCAGCTAGATCACATGCCTAGGACTTTACTAAACTGTGTTCTGATGGCTCACTTCAGTTTATACAGCTAGTGTATGATGAGACAACACCAGCCTTTTGCATGTGGCATTTACCACTCTAATTACATCAAGACTGACAAACCCAGCCAAGTGTTTGGGTGATCATTATGGATTCATATGGTTAAGCATTACAAGTGCATTCAAGTACTACCAACTACATACTAATATTGATGTAGTCTTAATTATCACACCAAACAGCCAAGGAATGTGACCCTGAACATCGGTGAATATTTACATACACTAATTTATTCTTGTTCCTAAAAAAAAAAAGTTCAGCAGTGACTAAGAGAGAATTACAAATACTTAGCCCCAAACACACACAACACCCTCTCCTAGTCTACTTAGTACACCATAGTACATGTATAATACATTATGTATCAGTACTTAATCACTCACTGCTGGATGTATGGCACAACCAGAACCACTGTCACCATGGCCGACAATGTGGGCGTGGTAGTCCACTATATCACATGGATCCTATATACACCATATATGAAGTATTAAAAAAAGATGTAGTGGGGTAGTTGAAATAAATCTACACACATAGGTGAAGGTGTCACCTAGTCCGTAAAAACTTAATTCACTTAAACATGGAGTAAGCCAATCAAATCTAACCCCTTAATCAATCCTTATAATAACTGGTCACGCACACACAATCATGCTGATCAGGTTTATGCGCTTGATCAACACAAACTATGTTACTTACGAGATCCTTAAAACATCCCTGCAGTATGCGCTGTGTTTCAGGGGTCAAGGTACAAGAATAAGCCTGCCCATCCACAGACTCCACCTCCCTCACCATGTCTTCTGGCTCCATTGAGAAATTGCCACCCAACTGATGACACACACACACACACACACACACACACACACACACCTTATTTCTGATGTTGAATTGAGTATTAGTAGCACGGAAAAAATGTGGATTTTGAGATGAATAGCACGAGTTTTGCAAGAAAAATTTCATGAGGCCAAGTCAAGTGAAATTTCTCGTGGCATGCGCTATTTATCCGAATACTCCAGTTTTGCGTGGTACCTTATGTCAATACTATAGCTTAAGATAATGATTTATTCCTTCAGTTTTTGTTTATGCTTTCATCAAACATATTGTTTCACTTTGATTCTGCCACATATTGTTTCACTTTGATTCTGCCACATATTGTTCTTGCCATTGGTCACTAAAAATCGGTGCCGTGACTTTGCCTGGCTATAGTAAGTGTGTTGCGATCGTGGATTGATCATCGTGACCAATCAGATCATTATTTCAGTTACCACTGCTGTGGTAATTCAAAACAAAACCACACTTTATTTGTATTGAAAAATGACCCGGCTATGGTATTACCAGTTATCTGTATTTCATGTAAGTTGCCCATTCAAAAATGTATGGGAAAAATCGCTGTTCAATTGAAATCACTCGGGGAAAGTGAAATAGCGCGTAACTAATTGAAATACCTCAGTAACTAAGTGGAAACTAAGTGAAATGCCTTTGTAGCTAAGTGAAATAGTACGGGTAAGTGCGCACGCGTGCAGTGTTAACCTTGGAAACGTACAGCTCGAGTAGCTTTAGTTGGAGACGATGTCATTCTTTACCACAGAAGCTCTACCCGTATTAGACGGAATGTTTTTCAACGGATCAGGAGGAGCCGCATGTTGAAAACGAAGTTCCAGCGGAAGCTAATCCTGAAATAAGGAGATAGTGAGTGAACCATATAATATAGCTACAATTGCAAATGACTTTTTTAAAAGCTGGCCTACTATTAGCGAGTGATAGCACGGGTAACCCGTGCTATTAGGGATCAATAGCACTCGTAAAGCAATTGAAATAGCACTCGGCTTTGCCTCATACTATTTCAATCACATTACTCATGCTATTAATCCTGAATAGCACGGTTACCCGTGCTATTACTCATACTGACACAGTCACTAAACAATTTAAAAAAATAAAATAAAAAATAAAAAAATCAGCCATTAGTCAAGTTGAGTGAATTCATGGAAAGAGAATAGTTTTTACACATACACATTTGAAGAAATCACACAACACACACAAAAAATATATTTATTATAATAATGTATTAATTAATTTATTACCACACACATACACACCCACATACAACATGCACTTTGCACTTAGGGAAAGAAAATTATGCCAGGGTTGTTTTACTAGTACACAAAAAAGATGCATTTTTGGCTACCCTTTATTGTGGTAAATCTTGACAGCATGCCAAAATGGATGGACAGATCTGTCACACTAATATTGAGCATTAAATAAATACGTACTTTTTTACCAAGGTAGTCCATAATGAAGGATCTTCGAAAACGTCTGAAATTGGAAGGAGGACTGTTGAGGCATTGCTCCCTAATACTTGTTGTATTAGGTCTACTTCTAAATTAACATCCACACAAATGGAAGAAACCAATATTGATATAGCTAGATACAATAACTTGTAAACAAAGCTGTAGACGAAGAAGTGAGTTCATAATAAGCTATACAATTTCATAAATAAAGCTTCACTGGATCAGTTCCTACTCCTCCATCATCACGTCATTGTGTTGTCTTTGTTAATTTTGTTGTTGTTATGGCTTCATTTGCTTGGATTGCTCTATTCCAGAGCTCTTCCCTGCTGGAGCACCATTTAAAGTATAAATGGAGTTCCAGCAGGAAATCCAATTATTTGCTGCAATTTTTAATGATCTGCTTCACAAAAAAAAAATTTGAGACTTATAGAAAGTGGCCACAACAGGAAGAAGCTATCTATCTTGGACACAAACCACTTCATTTAGAAGTTCTGACCTCAAGCTGGACGGTGGAATCGATCTAGACTTGGACGTCTCATCACCATTGCGTTCCGCTCCATCAACTCCACCCGGAGTAGCCATTCGGAACCACCCCAGCACAAACTACTGCACAGACAGTTACGGCAGTAGTAAACACTTGTTACGGACAACTAATAGCTGGAACGCATCGTCAAAACCACATCGTCAAAAACCGCACCCACTTTTCAGCATCGTTGGTTGCCAGGGAAATACATGTAAATAGCGGATTGTGAGAACTGCTTGAAAAATGAGTCGAGTAAGTTTGCAGCAGCTTTCTTTTTAGCTAATGTTTATATCTTTTATCATGTAGAATCATTGTACTTCCGAAACAAGCATTAAAAATTCTGATTTTTACAAGATAGGTAAGTAACAGCTATAGCTATACTGAGTTCATGTCAGTCTATGAAACCCCTAGCTACAATTAACTATCCTTGTAGAAGTAAATGCACCAAGTCCTGGCAACCCCATCTTCACAGTTGACAGGCAACTATCATCTCGAGCCCCATCCTTAGTCAGCACACCAAGTGAGTTTGAGGAGTATAATATAGCCAAATTTGAGAATTTACTTAAATAGCTATCTGTATTTTAGTGAATAGGTAACTAACTAATGTTCAATAACTAATGAATCAAGTTAGTACTAAAGTAATCCAATGACAAACCTAATCACGTAATATGTGATTATGCCTGAGGACCTATTGCAAGAGATAAAGATTAAAAAAAAAAAAGAGCTGAGGATGTAATATTGAATATTTTATGAATATTATAAAACTTCATGTATTTCTAGAAACCAAAGATCCTCTTAATAAGCAACAGCATCCCATGTATGTGACATCGTCCAGTTCATATGGGTAAGGATTGTCACCTGAGAAGTATTATTATCAGCATTAAGCCAGGTTGTGTTCCAATCAAAGAGTGCTTGATGAACTAGCTAGCCAATCTAAATTGCTTTAATAACCGATTACTTCCGGAATTAATTACTGCCCCGGGCGCCGTAAAACGGAATTCTTTTTTGGACGGAATTCTTTTTTGGACGGAATTCTTTTTGGAATTCTTTTTTGGGTGGACCCTTCTAGAAGGAGTTACTTGAAAGCTACAGCAGCTAACTACAAATTATTATCTATTATCAATCTTACTTGGTTGTACTTTAACCACAAAGACTCCCTCTGGCCGCGTTTATGCGCCTATAGGAACTACCGGTTTTTAGTTGGTGGTGGTCGCGTATACGGAACGCGGAACTAATCGGTTAAATGCTTAACTTATTCTGTGTATTCATTTAGTTCAATATTTATTTACAGAGAACTTCAACCTACTGAAGAAACTTCAGTTAATAATTTTAAGGGGAAATCACAGAGATTTTCTGAGGTATGTCATTGTCCACATTAAATGTACACTGTCTCTTATAGTAAAGGGATAAATTTAAGGGACTCTTTTTAAAGCTAGAATTTAGTTAACTGCTAATACTTGATGATTAAGACAGAGGTACCATTTCCTGTAATATTTTAAAAAAACACCTGGTAGTTTACTCTTTTTCTGGCTAATTACTTCAAGCATTTTGCTGTCATTTCTCCTAAGCACAGCCACAAGATAGACCACAAAATAAAAAAAATGGCATGGAGGACGATAACTATTGTGAAATACTTAACTCAATCGCTTCTTAATGTTGGTAAATGTTTATTATTATATTATGTTAAGTTAGGTGAGTTCCATTCAATGTATGTGCTCAAGCACACCACTAGTTTGTTATTCTAATGCTATGTATTCTTGTTAATTGTGTTGATGTAGCATTTGGACAAGTCTGGAATGTACAGAAACTATTCACTCAACACTGTCACTAATAAAAGTCGAGTATAAGTTACCAATACCTACGACTGCAGTTCTATAGTTATCAAATCTCATTTCCTTTTCTGCAATTTTTTGAATAATATTGATTACAATAATATTTCAAAATTTGTTTCTATGATTGGAATATACAATGATACATAATGTATTATAGTCGTTTAGATAATTCTAATTTAATTTATTCTCTTTAATAGTTAACAAACATGAGGTCCCCTATTACATTATAGCAAATTTATAGTTGTGTTACCACTGAGAGTACCCTGCTAGCTTCGTTTGCTTGCGAGACAAAATGTAGTTACAAAGCATAATATATAGTATAATAAAAGACCTCTTTTCCACACAAGTGGTACTTGATTAGCTACTTTAGTTAGAAAGCATTTTTAAAAAGAAACAACTATTGAACAAAAAATGAGGCCTAGTTCACACCCCATGGTGACGACTTGTTTTCCAAGGAAGAGAATAGCCAAACTTGTCTCTAAAGTATTTTCACTGAAGTCCATAATCTACTAAATATTTATCTCACTAATCCAGTCACTACTGCCTCAGCTGAACACACTTAATTAAAACCTATACATGCAACACATGATGAAAAACTTTTTTTCTTTTTTGATTGAAATATACATAAATATATTTACACATGAGTGTGTGTGTGTGTGTGCGTGTATGAAGTTGTGTGTGTGTATAATAATATTATTTTACAATACAATTTAAACTTGTGAAATACTTGTTTGTAGCAAATCACAGCTCATTTAATATACTAATTATTTTGTTATATTTTACCTTAATTTATGGTAGGAAATAAATTGATTATTAAGATAGAAAGTCCCTTCCCTATTATTTTAATGTGGTCTGCAGTATATGGCCAAGCAATTCTCCGTTCCCTTTAATAGTGTGACCACCTGACATAGTAACACAGATGTTTCATTCCCTTGAGAATGTGCAATGTAAACTAACACATGGTGCATAAATTGTGGTACTTCTAGATGGAGGAAGGGAGGAAGGAATGGGGAGGTGGGGTGGGGAGGGAGGAGCGGAGGAGGGGAGATTGAGGGAAAGTTGTTTTCAGCACCTGGTTTAATTTTGTATATAAGTTGAAAGTGTATATGCATGACTTACAAATATTTTTATACTCACTTAAGCATGTTACTGTGGGAACGCCCATTCAAGAAGTTTTCCAGAACATGAGAACCAGTTACCTGACACCCATTCACAGTAATAGCGTGCAAACCTATTCACCACCTTTATTCATATGTCACCCCCACATGGTGGCTGGTTATATATACCTCAGGCCAGCACCAGTGGGGGTTTGAGATTGAGTTTTGTGAGTCAGTAAGATTTAGTGAGATTAGTTGAATCTATAAGCTCGATTGTCAACTCTAAGGACCGACTCTGGGTCGACCACTCTGGGGACTCTCTCGGGCGAGTAATCTCTATCTTCCTAATAACATAATTATTGACCATCACCTCTTTCTCCTGGTGGCAGCGACGAACCTACCCCACAACCTGGTAGCAGCGGTGGTGAAGGACATCATGCCAATCGAAGCTGACTGACAAAACCTGGTTTGTGCGGAACGAGAGAGGACAGCAACTAGGACTGGAAGAACTGTCTGTCAACGATTTAAACATTTGTGTGGTTGTTACTTATATCATTTGTGTCATGTTTAACAGTGTAAATTTTAATTCTATTAGTCTTATTTTTGTACAGGCTTTCTCTAGAGCTGGACCAAGCAACTAACCCGGGGCTAATGGAGAGGGCTAAAAAGAAAAAAAAGGGGACCAGTTACAATACAGAGGCGATCATGGAATGCTAACTCGAGCACGTACTTCATCGGACGACGATTTGATGTTGGGTCTCGGGAAACGATCGACATCTATGCCGGATGACACGACTATATCTTATCCTGATGATGTGGAGAGTGCATCTGTATCGAGCGAATCTACTCTACTGGCACTGAGTATAGCTGATCGAGATGAAAGAAACGAATGTCTGGCACGGGAGGAAAGAGCAGTACCTCGAGATCAAACTGAACTGATCAAATGTGGGGAAAACCTAACTGAACACCGGGTACGGGACGTAAGTGTAAAACCTCGAGAGCAAGCTACACGGGCTGAACCTGTTGAACCACCCCAATGGTCAAATAAAGAACCATCAATGATGGAGATGATGATGCTCAAAATAGTCAACTTATCAGGCAAACAACTGCTGAGGCTACAATAAGAGAAGAAAGAAGGCAAATGGAGAGATGGAAGACTTGGCCCAGGAAAAACAGCGAGTACAGGAGAAGGACGCCAAATTTGTCCTAAATCTAGCAATCCGAAATTTTCCAAAAATAAAAGATAAACAATTATTGCCAGCCCAGTTACAAAATTTTTCGGATATTTTGGGAGGAGTATGAATGCCCCAAGACAAAACGAACTTGCAAACTTCAAGAAATTCTAGAAGGACCCTTGGCTGTGACATTCCAAAATTTGAAACTTACCAATAATGTACCTTTCGAGGAAGCTAAATCTCAACTTTTGAATGCAGCAGGATGTACTGTATCTGCAGCTATGAAGTCTTTGCTCAGACCTGATTCTGAGGCGGTTGCTGCTCTATGAGTGGATTAGATTTTTTCAACAATGCACAGAGTATGGTCAACAGAATTACACTGGCGACATGACGTTGAAAAAACTTTGCTTCATTTTACTAAAGGTTTTCTGTCTAATATTGTAAATGAGAAGTGTTTGGCAGCAATTAGTTCAAACTCTGTTGTAACAGTGGAGGATCTTCGTGATGCTGTACTTGGATGCTATGAGACGTACGGGGCTGTTGTTGATACTACAAGAAACGTTGCGAAATACTTTGCTTGCAAGAGTGATTTGGACACACAGAGAAAGAAGGGTACTTCTGGTTTTCGTCCGTCGTGCTCAACGTGCGGAAGGATTGGACACAGGATATCGGATTGCTTTTATAACTCGTCGTGGAGAGATCAAAGGGACTACAAAACTACAACTTGCTTAACTGCAAGCAACAAGGCCATACCAGTCTGAATTGTCAGTCTAAAGGGAACCAGCAGAAGGAAGAAATTTCTGCAAAGGAAAAGATTTCTGCCAAGAATTCTCTCAGGGTGTCTACTCCAGACTCAATGACTTCTGGGCAGAATGTGATTAACATTGAGGTTTATAATGCGACGATCCCAGCGGTGATTGACTGGAGCTGACATCACAGTATTGCCCGAGGAACTGGTGCCAAAGGTAGCAAGGTTGGCCGAGACAGTGGCGGTCCATAGTTACGATGGGAATGTGAAGGTGAGAGAAATAGCTGTGGTTAAGATTATTTTAGATGTAACTTTGACTGAAAAGGGCTCTGGCCAGTATGGTAGAATTAGGGGGCAAAGCTTTACTGTCCCTTTCCTTTGCTAAATCAGGATAAAAGAACTGTTTTGTTGGATGCCTTGCAGAAACAGAAAGCTGTATGTGCTGTACAGACCAGGTCAATGGTTGAGGAGGAGAAAAAATTGGATTATAGAGAGTGCACTACTTGAAAATGAAAAGGTGCAAAATATTAGACCTTTACCCACAGTTAGTGAAGGTAGCTGTGAAGTTGTGCCCTTAGTTAGTGGTATGGATTCTTTGGATGAGGCAGTACAGGTGTGGCCCAAATTGTAGTGGGGTAAAGCTGGTAGCTGATTGTGATGAGGTTTGTGATAAGTTATCTTTGGATAATCTTAGCAGGGGAGATGATAAGGCTAAACTCGGTGAAGTTATAGATGGGAGGATGGTTTATTAATTCATGTGATGGTTGATGATGTTGCTGGGGAATTAAAAAGAATTGTTATTCCTAAGTCCAGACGTGGTATTGTGATGAAGCTTGCTCACGATGGGTGTGGTCATATTAGGTATCCTAAAGCCCTTGATATTATAGGGAAACGATTTGTGTGGCCCAACATTAGTGTGGATGTTTGTCAGAAGTCAAGTAAGAGAGGACAACAGAAAGTCCCTATGATGGAAAGGCCCATTACTACAGAGCCTTTCGAAGTCATTGCTATCTATATTGTTGGGCCTTTACCGCCTGGGAAGGGTAAGGTTGTATATATACTCACTACTATCTGCATGGCCACAAGATGGACTGAGTCAACAGATCAGAGGGGCGGAGCTTAGATACTCTGCTACGGAGTAAGAGGCCCTTGCAGTAGTCTGGACAGTGAATCACTTCCTGCCTTATTTGTACGGCAGACACTTTGATGTCATTACAGACCATCAGGCGCTGACTTCAGTGCTGACATCCAAGACACTGAATAGAAGATTACACGGGATGGTGCTTAAACTAATGCAATTTGATATGAACATTATTTACAGACCGGGATCGAGTAACCAAAATGCTGATGGTGTGAGTCGCCAAGCTTGGTCTGATGAAGTTGCAGGAGAGCAGCAGGATGGCATCAAGGACATTCCTGTGAGAGTTGGCGAGCCGAGGGGGGTGTGGGAACGCCTATTCAGGAAGTTGTCCAGAACATGAGAACCAGTTACCTGACACCCATTCACAGCAATATCGTGCAAACCTATTCACCACCTTTATTCATATGTCACCCCTACATGGTGGCTGGTTATATATACCTCAGGCCAGCACCAGTGGGGTTTGAGATTGAGTTTTGTGTGTCAGTAAGATTTAATGAGATTAATTGAATCTATAAGCTCGATTGTCAACTCTAAGACCGACTCTGGGTTGACCACTCTGGGGACTCTCTTGGGCGAGTAATCTCTATCTTCCTAATAACATAATTATTGACCATCACCTCTTTCTCCTGGTGGCAGCGACAAACCTACCCCCATGATGGGGCAGTCTGCAAGTTCTACTAGCAGTTACACTAAAATAAAAGGAGTCCAGACTATTGATGTTGAAGAATTTAAGCGGAAAGAGGTGTCGGTAATGGTAGCTGGCAGACCAAGACAGGGCAAATCTACAGCACTTAATAACATATTTGGTTTGAACTTAGAAGCTAGAGCATCTTCAAGGTCTGTCACGAAAAGCTTATCTATAACACGAATCGTGCAGAATGATGTCATTGTGAATGTCATCGACACTCCTGGATTAGGAGCACTGGATATCAACAAAGAAGATGTGATTGCTGACATGAAAAAGCTGAAAATCACTAAAGATTTTACACTCCTTTATTGTATATCTGTGGCTCTGAGCAACAGCCTTACTGAGGTCGATCGCACAATTATCCAGAATATTCAAGGGGTGTTTGGTAAGTGGGTTTGGAATTGCTGTGTCCTCGTTCTGACTTCTAGCGACACGGTTCGAAAAGATGAATTTAAGGCAGATCATCAAATTGTTGAATACATAACTTACTTACGAGGCCATGCTGAAGCATTTTATGAAATCATTAAGAGCTGTGGTACGAATATACCAGGCGTGAAGCTGCTGTTTGAATATAATAGAGAAGAATTTGAAGAGCAAACGAAATCTGACAAGCTAATAGCTGTTCCAGCAGCCAAAGAAATCTACTGCAATGAAGTCAATATCATCCCAGGGATTTTTTTTGACAAAAGCCTTGGCTGGACTGATTATGTCTTTATGGAGATACTCAAGAAAGCTGATGAAATCGAGCGTGACATACTATTGTGTTTTAAGCACAACATAGTGTCAACCATGAAAGGTGCTGCAGGAGGAAGTGTTGTAGGAGCTGTTTGTGGAGGAGGGCTGGGAGCAGTAGCTGGAGCTGCAGTTGCTGCTGAATCAGGAGCTCTAGTCGCCATACCAGTAGGAGTAGTAGCTGTAGGTGGAGCTGCAGCAGTGCCTGTGGCTGCTACAGTCTTGGCAGTAGGTATCCCAGCCAGTGTAGCATGGATGGCTATCCAAGCTCTCAGAAAGAGAAACAAGAAACATTGAAATCTGAACAGTTTTGAATTTGTATTGCTTTTGCTAAAATAACTAAAATTGATTTTAATTTTTTAGATTATGAGTATTTTTGATTTTCATTTGTAATAGAGAACAACAATCAATTATTGCATAGATAGAAAGGAAAAAAATGTTAATGGAAGTGGTGGTTTATTGTTCTTTTATAGCCATAGAAATTAATAGTGATAGCAAAATTCCCATGAATGTACCAATGAAGGAACCAATGAACATCCCAAAAGTTTCTTCATACATCCACCCAATCAGGCCACCGGCACTGGCTCCCATTATAGTGCCAAAAATGACTATTCCGAGATTTTTCTTTGCTAGTTGCATTGCCACTGTTACACTCCGGGAAGGATTGTGCCACATTTGGAACAGGAAGTCTTGCAAGCTATTAGGATAAGTCTTTCTACTAATCCTTTTCGTTAAAGAAGTTTCCGAAATTACTGCATGGGCTTGACTGGTCCAGTCTGAAATAATTCCAGAAGAACCTTTGTCTTTCATCACTGGAACAGCTAAAATCGTTCCCGTGTTATTCTGGAGTGAATGCTGCTCTAGAATGCTATAGTCAAAAGTTCCCCTTATTTCTGAGATTCTGCTACCACATTCCTTCAGTATATGGTGAAATGCTTGAATGTGGCCACGTAAGTAATCCCTGTAGCCATCTGACTGGTAGTTACTGGCAAACTCTGCTTCGGGAGCCACGTCACTAAAGGTCAGCAGAAGAACGCATTTATCCCAGACGTTTCTCCCAAAGTACTGATGAAGTGCCTTGATTATTGCTCTGTCAGTTTCGGTAAGAATATCACTGGGTTTTACTGGTAGGCAGTAAAGCAGAGTGAAGTCTGTGCCTTTTACAGCTTTAGTGATCTCTTTCATGATCATGTCAGTTGTTAAAGTTATGCCACCAAACCCAGGAGTGTCCACTACTCGAGTATTAACTTCATTATATACTACGATCCTTTCATTTAAAGTCTTAGTTACTGAAGATGGCGATGATCTAGCTTCAAGATTTAGTTTAAAAAGGTTGTTCAGAGCTGTAGATTTGCCACTCCCAATTTTACCTACTACTACTATAGCAGGTAGGTCTTTACGATCCAGCATGTTAGTATCCACTGCAGAATGATCCCTGTACTTTTCACCCATTATCATTGAAGTTGCACTATAAACTCATTTCTCAGGGATATAAATTACAATCAAAGCCACATAAATGCACCTGTTATCAGCAATGCAGTATAACCAATGGGAATTGTGGTGTTTCTCTTCCACAGCTGGGAGTTTCACTTTAGCTAGCTGTAACAATTGTTTTTACCTTTGTAAAGGTAACCCTCTTAGTAGTCCTTTGCTATAAATATTCAGCATATGAATGATAATAAACACAATTAATATTTCCCTTACATAAACTAAATCATGTTTTCAAAGAATTTGATTGGAGTAATGCTTATGCTTTGTTGAAAGTATTAATATATAGCTGTACCGAGATTTTTTAACCATATTAAAAAATGAAAAAAGAAAAAAAGCAGCTAAACCAACAACAACATATACATGCTTTATGTTAATGTGCAACTATACTTGTTTGTTCTTTGAGTATGACAATAATTATTAGCATTTATTATAGTTAAAAGGAAATTATAAATGCAGCATTAAGTATTACATTTTAAGGGTAAAGAAATAACAAAGGGCTTTGTTCAAATATCACCTCTTACTACCAAGCCATCTTGTGTCTTTTAGGGAAGTTTTCTGGACCGAGATAACAAACAATCCCATCATATCAAAATGACCAAGGCCTCAACAAATATCCCCCTCCACTGATTTGGTAGGCGGCACCTGTTCATCTGATCCGTGCTGTACAGTAAACAACATAGCAGCTTTTTTTTCTTTTTCTTTTTTAAGGTGGTAGGAAATAGTGGGGATGATGGTAATAAAGTGAAATATTGTGTGTGTAAATCACAATTATTGTCAAAAGGCAGGTTTGATAGCATTGTGTCAACAATTGAGTTGCTGTGAATCATGGGGCAATGGTTTAGTAGCGAAACAGGTACTACTGGCAATGTCAGGGTTATAAAAGTTGAAGAGTTTAAACAAAGGAAAGTGTCTGTTATGGTAGCCGGTCGGCCAAGACAAGGAAAATCCACAGCACTGAACAACATTTTCGATTTAAATTTAGAAGCCAGGTTATCTGCAGAATCAGTCACCAAACATGTATCTAGTCATGAATACAAACAAAATGATGTTGCTGTTACTGTCATTGATACCCCAGGGTTAGGGGCATTGGATGTCACGAAGGAAGAAGTTTTAGCAGAGATGAGACAGCTCAAAATAAAAAATGATTTTACTTTACTTTACTGTTTTTCTGTAGATCCAAACAACACACTTACAGAAACTGATGCAGTCATCATACGAAATATTCAGAGCATATTTGGAAAGTGGGTTTGGAATCGATGCATTCTTGTGCTCACTTGCTGTGACTTGATTAGAGAAAAGGAATTTCCAAGCGATGAGCAAGCAGTCGAGTATATAGCGTTTTTACGAAGCCATGTAGAGCGATTCTACAAAGTTATCCAGAACTGTGGTGCAGAAGTTTCGGGTGTGAAGCTTCTATTTGACTATAGTAGGCAAGACTTCGAATTACAAACAAAATCTGACAAACTTGTGGCTGTTCCAGCAGCAAAAAAAAAAACAATCAATGTCATTCCAGGTCTACTTTTTGACCCAAGAAATTACTGGACCGATTACGCCTTTATGGAGATTCTCAAGAAAGCTGATGAAATCGAGTGTGACGTACTATTGTGTTTCAAGCACAACATAGTTTCAACCTTGAAAGGTGCTGCTGAAGGGGGTGCCATTGGTGCTGTTTATGGAGGAGGGCTGGGAGCAGTATGTGGAGCTGCAGCTGCCGTTGAAACAGGAGCTCTAGTCGCCATACCAGCAGGAGCAGTAGCTGTAGGTGGAGCTATAGCAGTGCCAGTGGCTGCTACAGTCTTGGCAGTAGGTATCCCAGCCAGTGTAGCATGGATGGCTATCCAAGCTCTCAGAAAGTGAAACAAGAAACATTGATATCTCAACAAATTAACTGAAATTACTGTAATAATCCTGTGTTACATGATTGTGTAATGATTGTCAGGTTGTTTATAGTTTATGACAAATTCAGCTTAACCCTTTCGTTCCCAATCCCGCTTAAAAGCGGGTGAAGACCGGTTGGCTTCTCCGAATTTTTAAAAATAGTTACTTTATAGCTAGAACCTTCAGATTGCATACACAGGTGCCCAATGCGTTGGAGAAGCATCTAAAATAGCTTTCAGCCAGGGCTACTTCGACAGTACCTCACAGCAGTTGCGTTTATTTCTTCCTCGGCAAAAAAAAAAAACATCGGTTCTCCGTCGAATTTTAAAAAAAGTTACCTTCTTCACAGCAGCTTCATTTATGGATCCAGTCATCTACAGAGCTTTGTAGAAGCAGCGAAAAATTGCTTGAGCCCAGTAGCCTTCCATAACACATTGAAACAACCGCTTCTTTGCCGACCAAGACTTTGCGGTTTGACTTACTGTCTTTTTTTTTTTTATAAAATCGCCAGTTCAACTGGGGGCCTCCCCATTACGTACAGTCTTAGGTAATGCTTATTACATCACAGGAAAAAAGTGAGCGTGTCGTGTGATCCAGGTAACTATGCAAAAAAAATTTTTTTTTCGAAGTCAATTTGGAAAGATGGCGTCTACCAGTTACAGTGCTGTGGAAGTTTTATACTTGCTTGATACTGACTCTAGCGACTCAGGATCAAGCGGAGAAGAGGGAGACGACATCTAGGGCTATAGGAGGCCCTGTATCAGGGTTGGGGACCAGACCCCGTCAACTCTGACACTGACAATGGAAGTCAAGAAGATGATCGATGTAAGCTTGTCTTTCTCTTGTCTTTCTCTTGAAAACTAGCAAGCTTCTGTTGTGGAAAGGACTTATTTATAGCTATATTGAGATGGAGAAAGCTGTTTAGCTATAATATATATATATTTCATTGAGTTTTGAGATTTGAAAGTGGGTTGTGGTTTGTTGAACAATTTCAAATTTTCAAAAAAATTTAATTTTTTTTACCAGAATGTACTACTAGGACCAGATGTGTATGCAGTCACCGACCCGATTGTGAAGAGGGATTGTGAAGAGGGATTGTGGAGAGGACGCAGATAAGGCAACAGGAGCAGAGTCTTCCATTGACGAAGGAGAAGATGCTGGACCTGGCGAAGTACACTCGGAGCCCCACCCCCCCTCCCTCCCAAACAAAAATCCTGTATGAAACCGCATACAATAAATACATCATAAAGTTGCAATTATATAGGATCATGAATAATTTGTTGTTTGTATTACAAATATCTTTGTTGTTGGTGTTTTTGTGTATATGAAATTGTTTTGTAGTGGAGCTCGACGTCCAATGGCGTATGTTCCTTGTGGACACTCATAGATGTCCCCTACATGATCACAATCAGCACCACACACAACAAACAACATATTTTATTGTTGAACTAATATAATATTGGTATAAAGTACATCAAACAATATTATTTCTATTTTTTTATTATTATTATTGATGGGAAAAGTGGAATTTTTTGGGAAAAAATTTTTTTTTTTTTAAAGTAATAGTAGAGGGCCTAAATATTATTCAATTTTCTCAATCAAAAAATGAGGGGAATCCCAAACTCTTGGTCTATTTAGTGATATATGGTTGCTATGGGGTTTTCCCAGCCAGCATCGAGTTAAAAAAATAAAACGGTAATGCAATATTCCGCGGTAGAAGATTAGATTTTTCCGCGCGCGTCCAAACAATTTGGGAACGAGAGGGTTAACATAATAGCAGCTAAATAAAACTAAGTAATACTAGTGGTGTGCTTGAGCACAAATGGCAAGCGAGCCACAGGGCAAAAACTTGAATTTCCTGTAGCTACAGGGCAAAAACTTGAATTTCCTGTAGTCAGGACATTTCATTCTTTCACTACCTTTCCTATAGTGGATAAGGCTAAATGATCTGCACTATAGGACATTTAGCCCTATCCACTACAAGAAAGGTGGTGAAAGCATGAAATGTCCTAAATGCATTACTACAGGAAATTCAAGCTTTTACCCTGTGAGCCTTAAACTATACTATTATTAAATGATTGATTTTAACAACTAATACTCAAGCTGCTACTAAAATAAAGTCGAGTTTTTAAATTACATATAATATGCGCGCAGCGATCAGTGGGTAAAGGGTCTGGCTACGCCAGACTAGGTTTCAATGCCATAGTAACCACTCCCCGCAACTGTTTGAATTGAAAAAGAAGCAACAAAATCAAGCCACGTTATTTAAAATTTTATTTGTGATATTCTTAATAGTAGTTGTAACGCACAATACTTTCACACAACTGAACATACCTAGCAAGACTTACCTTCGTGGTTCGTCAAGTGGACAATGAATTTTCAAGTAAATACTGCTGCGTAGGGCTTATAACTGTGACAAATAGCGTCTAAAATTGTATTTCTACGGTCATAAAAGCATGTTAAAGTTATTCCAGCTATTATAGTAAATTTAAAGTTGTTGTTTTTTGTCGTAGAATCTGGGTTTTAGATAAAATCAGCTATGTCCAGCAGTGGCAGAAACACCACTTCAAAAGTGGGGGGGCAGACAATAACTGGGGCACAATAAAGAAATTGCTTAGGAAATCAAAACTGTGCGTTTTGAAGATGCAAAACATTAATGAGCCTAATAAAAGTAATTGGATCGTGACAAAAATAAAGAACAAAAAAGTTTATAAAAATCAGGAGTACCAGCTGAAAATATACGAATTATAGTGTGCTTGAAAATTATAAATTTAGTTCCTTAGCTAGACTGTCACAAAAAGTACTGGTTCTTCAACAGATTGGACTGCTGGTTCAACGGATTCAATTGCTGGTTCTTTAACTGGTCCTTGAGAGGAAGCTGACCAGAAAAACTCAGCAAACTTGGCTATCACTCTCCTAATATAAAATAGGGCCTCTGCTCTTTGTAGTGTAAAAGTGGGGGGGGCTGTGCCCTCCCTAATGAAAGAGTGGGGGGCGATCGCCCCCCTGCCCCCCCCCCCCCCTCCCCCCCCCCCCCCCCCCCCCCAGTATCTCTGCCACTGTCCAGGGATGGATCTAGGATTCTTTATGGAAAGGATCTTTTTAAGAAGGGTTGAAATAGCTAGCTATAGCTACTTATGGAAAAAAAAATTATAATTGGCGAGCGAGCGTAGCGAGCGAGACACTTACAGGGGTAACACAATCGAAAATCGGGGATGTTTGTTTATTTAGATATATGTGACAGTCTATGGGAAAAGGGGGCACTTCACTCAAACCAAAAAAATTGAGTTTTTTATGCTAATAAAAAGCTACAATTTATCTGAACATAGTGCTAAAATACTGGAAGGTAAAACCTTGGACGCGCAGAGAAACTGGCAGTTGAACTGGGCTGTATTCAGCGAAGCAATTGAACTAGAAATCGAGAAAACATAAATTGAATTTCCACTTCCGGTATAATTAATGTTTCCGTATACTTAACGGCGTACTCCGCATACGCAATTAAATCGTACAGCCGCTTTTTAACGGCGACTAACGAAGTTTGCGTAGAGTTCTTTTTAGCTTTCAGAGCGTCTCCCAGCCTGTCTTGCCGGAATCCTTGGCTACTCTACTCCATGTAGTGGTATACTTTCAACCAGAGGTAAGCTGTAGATTGCATGCACTATTCTCAAAGCTATGCCGTTTTTTAGCTGCTTGTTTGAAACTCCGCCCATTCCCCGTTTATTGTACTTCGAGAACGAGAGAGAATAAAAAGTAGCTTGTCTTTCCACGGCACGCTTGGGGTCTTTTAAGTTGTTTCGGCATTTGAAATTTGGCGTAGACTTAGAGTAAGGGTCACTAAGACTAATTCTGCAAAAAACAAAAATAGGAGAATGAAAGAATTTTTCCTATGACGTACTTCTGGAGCCTATATCTCAATTTCAATTTTTGCGTGAAGTGCCCCCTTTTCCCATAGACTGTCACATATGTATGCCATGGACGTATGTATGTCATTTTGTACTTTGACCCTCGCGTTTTTGTGTTAGTTATGTGGTCGACCCCGTCCCAAATTTCACTAAACAGAATCCTCCGGTTTAGCGATCAGTACCCGTGTCACCCTAGAAATTGAATTGTTTACCGTTTTGAATTCTTTTGCGGGTGCAGTTAAAACTTGAAAACTTAAGGGACTTCTATTTCTATTCGAGTTAGTGGCGGTGGTAAGTCAATGCGCTCTTTGTCATGGTTATAAGCCGTGCGCAACAGTACTTACTTGAAAATACATTGTCCACTAGACTACTGCGAAGGTAAGTTTGTGTAGGTGTATGTCCAGTTGTGTCAAAGCATTGTGTGTTACAACCACTACTTAGCTAAAGAATATCACAAAGAAAACGTTTAAATAACGTGTATTGTTTTGTTGTTGTTTTTTCCCCTTCAATTCAAGCAGTTGCAGAGAGTTGTTACTATGGCACTGAAATCCCTTTACCCTGTATGCTAAATTTAAAAACTGGACCTTATTTTCAGTAGCTTCAGTGTTAGAAGTCAAAATCATTCATATAAAAATAGTATAGTCTTTAGGCTCGCTCGCCATTTGTGCTCAAGCACATCACCAGTTTAATATTCATTCACACAATAACTAGCACTATAATGTGACTGTCCAGAACTGAAATTAATTAACTTCTAAAACCAGGACGGTAAACAATTAAAACTAAGAACAAAACCAATTCATAAAGGTATTTTTGTCTACAACTAGAGATTTGCTTCAGCACAAATGGTGAGCAGCCTGTCTGACTGAAATCTAATGTGAATAGTAGCTGCTCATTATCTTTGATAGTTAATGTTTTTGTTTAATTTATTTGTGACACTTACGCACACACATACACACTTGTTCACCTTGACTATTGGACAATTGACTTTCAGGAGGTAAGCAATTAAATTTCCAAGGATTATAAGTGTAAGGTTCCATAAATCAAAGGATACTGCTGCTGCCTTTCCCAAGTACACTGGTTGAAAATTCTCCATTATAGTTTTTTGACAAAATATTTTAAGATTAATTTTAGTTTTAGTTCTTCACTAGCAAAGACTACAACTTTACTTTTTTAGTTTTAGTTTTTCCAATGTACTAATTTCAATTCTATAGTCTTATAGTTTTCGATTTTACTAACTTCCATTTTAGTTTTAGTTTTGGTTTTTTAAATCAATTTTCTTTAATTCAATTTTTTTTTTAATTCAAGTCATCAATTTTAAGGTTTCGCTTCCTGGGACTACCACTGGTCATCGTCTTCCAGCGATGTCACTAAAAATAGTTAGCTATATTTTTCGTTTTAGTTTTTATTCACCAGCTCTATAACTTCCAGTTTTAGTTTTAGTTATTATCATCCTATGTGAAATTTATTTCTGGTTAGTTTACTAAAATGTTTTAGGTGTAACTAAAATTAATTTTAGTTCTAGTTTTAGTTAACCAAAACAACATTATTTGAAACATAATATGGATAGACTAGTTTCTAGTTGGAGACGAAGTCATTCTTCTTTTGTGCCTGAAGGGTAGTTATTATTAGAAAGAATTTTTTTTAAAAGCTAGGTTGAAAACGAAGTTCCACAGGAAGCTAATCCTGAAATAATGAGATGGTGAGTGAAAAGTACAGCGTAGCTACAGAGCAAATGATTAAAAAAAAAGCTGGCCTACTACTAACGAGTGATGACAGGATTGGCTCTTCATATTTTGCTCTATAATGCAATATAGCCCCAATTTTTGACCAAATTTGGTGAGTAGACCGTAATTCATACAAATGGAAGTAGCTATTTAGTTTTGAAAATGTAATAAATATAACTTATCTATGTCTCCACTAACTTGGTGCAAATTGGGAGCCATTGCCTTACTTGTTGCAAAGGAAAATTCAACTTAGTACAGCATCTCCAAAAATCCACCTCGTGGCTCAAAGAATGTAGCTAGTGGTTTTGACTTAGGCAAGGGCTTGTAAAGACTTGCCTTCAGCTGGTGGGAATTTCCCATTGAATGCAGTTAACTAACAGCCATAGGATAGTCTACAGTAAGAAATAAGTGTGTAGTCAGCCTTTGTGTTGGTATATCCAGTCAACAAGTGTTGTGAAAGTGTTGGTATATCCAGTCAACAAGTGTTGTGAAAGTGTTGGTATATCCAGTCAACAAGTGTTGTGAAAGTGTTGGTATATCCAGTCAACAAGTGTTGTGAAAGTGTTGGTATATCCAGTCAACAAGTGTTGTGAAAGTGTTGGTATATCCAGTCAACAAGTGTTGTGAAAGTGTTGGTATATCCAGTCAACAAGTGTTGTGAAAGTGTTGGTATATCCAGTCAACAAGTGTTGTGAAAGTGTAGAGTGATACAGCTACTGCTTAGCTAACAATAGCACAAAGTAAACAACTACCAATAAATTAGTTAGCTACCTGTGGGTCTGGCCTCAGGGAAGAGAAGACGGAGAAAGAAGAAGAGTTGAAGAGACTGGACTGAAATGATTCTGTTTGTACACATGTGTTGTTTCTTTTTCTTTTCTTTTTTGTGTCACGTGGGCGTGGTCATTATATCTTGCATTTACATGTTTAATTCATCCGTGTATTGCGTGTGCTGGCCTATAAAACCCGTGGCCGCGCATGCGTCAAGCAGTCCGTTCTGTGATAACTAGTTAGTTCGGATAAAACCTAGCTTTGGTGTCTCTTGCCTGCGTGTCTGTACGGGCCCAGTGACCTCCGCATAAAGGCGCTGGTGAGCTCAAACGACCTTCGGCGAACGGTGGGGGACAGATTCTGGTGGCGGCGTACCTCCAGGTTGCCAGTTGGGGAGACCTCAAAGCCCTCCGACGGCTGCGGACCTACACTACCATTACACAGCTTCAGCTACTGCTGTACTGAGCAAGTCACCATTTAGGGTAAATACTATAAACTGTGCAGCAATTTCTTAGAAATGCATTTTTTTTTCTTCTTCAAGTCAAATAGTTGGAGTTGTTACTGTGTGAAACACGGAGGGTTTTGAAAAATATGCAAGATAATGTACGTATATCATGTTTGTTTGTTTCTTTTTAATAATCGAATATTTTTTGTTGTGTTCTTTATATTTAGTGTGAATGGGCTCAAAGACTAGGGATTCCCCTGTGCCTCAATTAATTGTGTACTTAACAAAATACAGGCTCCTCAGACCCACATGTGGTGCCAGCAACTTAAAAACGGTTGAGTTTTAAATTACATATGATAGCTAAAGGTTTTAAATACCAGTGCTTTTTGTCAGGAACACAGGTCCTTAGATGAAGCTGCTACCACTACTACAGTCAATGGCTACATAGCTACTTGTAGCTACTTTTAGGACTAAATAGACTGAATGATGCCTTTTAATACTAGGTGAATAGGATCTAGGACAGGCAAACTAAATAAATGTAGCCTTATTTTTACTTTTGTATGCAGATTTTGGCTACCTTGTGTGAATTACTTGTATGTGCACAATTGCTCTAGCCATTTGTGTTGAGGCACATCACTAGTACATACATGCGCCCAGAACTCATTAGTAAACTGCTTCGCTCGCTTCCCTCGCCGCTAAATTAAGTTTAGTAAAATAGGTGACATAATTGACTTTACCGTCGACGATAACTACGGCAGTAGTGTGGAAAAGGGATAATTGTTTATTGTCTGAAACGTGTGGAGGAGTTTTATGAGTACCTCTGCATATATATTCACCACTATGCTCTTTTTGCAGATTGTATAACTTCAGCTTATTTCTTTCTAAACTTTTTTGCACGCTTTGAAAACTGGAACTAAACCATTCTACCGGAGTTACACTACCACACAATAGGGTTAGGGAGCCGTTTAAAGGAACTTCAACCCAACTAGGTACGATATACGGTGGAACACTGTTAGGCTCGCATAATAACACCACAAGGTATGTATTATCAATAAATGTTTTGTTCCTAAATGTCCCTGTACAATAATATGAACCAGAGTCTTCTACCGTTAAATCTTTTAGTGTTATTTTGTTGTAATATTTAACGTGGCGACTGGGGATAGGAGTCTGCAAATAATCTCTGAGAGAGAAAAACGACCAGCTTGCCAATGATGTCGTCCCACAATACAATGTCACTGAAGAACTTTGAAACAAAGTTACTGTTCTGGGAAGCATAGACTTTGGTTGAACTTCTATTTGTTGCCAATTTTTCCCTGAAACTGCGACTACTTTGCAATAAAAGAATAAAATAAGTTCTCCTTGGTGTATAGACATTTCCTACTACAGGTCTAGCTTCTAACGACGCTATTATTAACATTGCAATGTGTGTACTGTTCATTACTGGCTAAAATATTTTTTGTCAAGATAGTTAATCATAACGTGTGGTTTCATCTATATAATAATACGCTAGTGTGCCAGTAACAACGATGACCGACGAACCACCACAGTGTGTGTATTCGTGAATAATTCAAGAGTTTGAACAGTTGTGACAGTCTATGGGAAAAGGGGGCACTTCACGCAAAAATTGAAATTGAGATATAGGCTCCAGAAGTACGTCATAGGAAAAATTCTTTCTTTCTCCTATTTTTGTTTTTTGCAGAATTAGTCTTAGTGACCCTTACTCTAAGTCTACGCCAAATTTCAAATGCCGAAACAACTTAAAAGACCCCAAGCGTGCCGTGGAAAGACAAGCTACTTTTTATTCTCTCTCGTTCTCGAAGTACAATAAACGGGTAATGGGCAGAGTTTCAAACAAGCAGCTAAAAAAAACGGCATAGCTTTGAGAATAGTGCATGCAATCTACAGCTTACCTCTGGTTGAAAGTATACCACTACATGGAGTAGAGTAGCCAAGGATTCCGGCAAGACAGGCTGGGAGACGCTCTGAAAGCTAAAAAGAACTCTACGCAAAAAAAGCGGCTGTACGATTTAATTGCGTATGCGGAGTACGGAGTTGGGTGCCAAGTAACAGTCAATACTACAGATGCTGAAGCACAAACTGTGTATTCTTATGCCAATATAATGTCTGAAATGTCATTATTAAAATGTGAGAACCGAAGGCTTCTTGACTGTTTATTTGACCTGAAAAGACAGGCCGGTGTCTTGAGCTTGACCCAGAATTTTTTCAAAGTAATGAAGATAAACTAAAGTTTTATACTGGTATGTAAATAGTGCAAGTAAACACATGCTAACATGTAGTGTACTTTTTTTTAGGGTATTATTGAGTGTGTTTTCAAGGGTCTTTTTGATTTGGTTGAACCAGCTCTGCCTGAAGGTTTGAAACTGACCAAGATGTCAATGGTGATAATGTTGTTTTTTTTTTAAATACGACTGGGACTCTTTGATGAAGATATTGCCAATCGTTTTGGAGTACATCCATCGACTGTTTCAAGAAACTTTCATAGAGTACTGGATGCACTTGATCAAGTGGCCTGAAAGTGAGACATTGCGGTTAACTATGCCAATGTCATTTCGGAAATTTTTTAAGAGGTGTGCAATTATAATTGATTGCTCAGAAATATTTATGGAACGCCCGTCAGATCTTTTGGCTCGAGCACAGGTATGGAGCAATTACAAACACCACTCGACTATAAAGTTTTTGATTGGCATAGCTAACACCATCTCATATGTGTCAAGCTGTGTTGGTGGAAGAATGTAGATAAGGAAATTGTGGAGAATTCCTCACTTTTGAACTATCTCAGTTCTACCAGGTATTATTAATGTTTGATTTGTAAAGACAAAAAAAAATATGCATGATTTTTTTCATATAGGAGACATCATTTTAGCTGACAGAGGATTCACATGTGACGAGTATGCAAGGATGGCAATGGCTGAGATAAAGACTCCACCATTCACAAAGGGAAAAAAAACAATTGGAAAAAGTTCAAATTGATTGGAGTCGTGAGCTGTCCCTTGTTCGTATTCATGTGGAGCGCATTATTGGCATGCTTAAGCAGAAATATACGATATTGCAGAACACAACTCCCATTTCTCTTATTCAGGACAGTTCTGACACAAATTCCACTATTGACAAGATTGTGAAAGTCTGTTGTGCATGTGTTAATTTATGTCCATCCATCATACCACAAGAATAATATTTTGTCATATTATTTAATATATTATACTAATCATAACATACAATCATGTTGAGACAATACTAATAGCTAGATGCTATAGATACAGTTTAAGATTTTTTCTTATAGTCAGGTTCACTGTGTACTTTTGTTCAAAATTTTTGGAGATTAGCAAAGTAGGATATTTTTGGAAAGCTTAGAGCATGAGGAATCTGAAAATCAATGTTTACATTTGCACAGATGCCTGTATGGCTGTCAATTTTCAGTTTCAAAATGGCCGCTAAAAATAAGGTATCTTTGCACCTAAAAATTCACTGGTGACATTTTTATACCTCTATTCATGAATATTAGGCACCATAGGTTGTGATAAAGTGAAATTAGTCATGATAAAGTGATAAATTTCACCAAAGAAGTTTCATTTTGTGGTTAACACTATAGTATAGTGGAGTTACAGTAACCACACTGCATGCATCAGCTAAATTCATGCTTGAACATGCAAACACTATGATCCTGCTTTGAAGGACAGCTGCCATCTCTGAGTCTCTACTAATACAGTTTGAATCGACTACAGTAAGCTTGTTCTTTTGAGCTAGTGTATGACTGTGTTTACTCTAGTGCGCGTGTTGTTGCTTATTCAGTTTCTGCACATCATGAGTAGTGAATTGGGAGCAAGCTCTCCATGTCTTGTCAAATCATCTAAAGAACTTGACTGGAAAGTATGTATTATCTGTCAGGAGTCCACTTCTAAAAGAGGAACTTTGGTTAAAAATCCCAAAACTGAATCATATCAGAAACTACTCAATGCAGTTAAGGTAAGGGCCAGCTTGCAGGATGGAACATACGTTGATATTCAAGGATACCTGAATCAAGTCGATAATGAAACATTCATTGAAAAAAAACCCATATGGCATCGTAGCTGTTATTCTGATGCCACAAATGCTATATCCATACAACGAGCAAAGGATCGCTTACAGCATGCTATTTGTACAGGAAGCTATGCTGCAAAAAAACGTGGGCATAAAAGAACACATTCTGAAATGGATGAAACCACAACAACTAGCAGCTCAACTCCTTTTACTAGATCTGCAACGGAGCCTTTGAGGAAAGATTACTGCTTTTTTTGTCAAAAGGACGATGGCCAGGATCTATTCACAGTACGAACTGAAAATGCTGGGAAAGCACTTCGACAAGCTGTTGAAATCTCGCAGAGCCAAGTGTTGATGACACGACTAAACAATGCAATATCGCCTAGTGATGCTCATGCAATTGATGTTCGATATCACAAGGTATGCTGGACACGGCATGTATTCCATGTGCTAAGGGATGATGCTTCCAATCAAGAAAAATGTATGCAGACTCCTCTGCCAATGCAGATACCATGCTTGATTGAACTGATCAACCTTGTAGATATACACACCCAAAACAAGGCTTACCTACCCATGGACGTCATTGAGACAACTTACATATCTATGCTTGGTGGAAGAGATGAGGCACAAAAGCACACACCAACTCTGACAAGGCAATGGCTGAAGGACAAAATTCTTTCAGAGTTACCAACTGTGAAGTCAGTGAGACAGAAGGATAGAAGAAAACCATCTCTTCTTTACTGTCCTGAAGCATGCGAAGAAGACATGGTCTACTCTTCCTTGGTACAAAATGTCACCAGTGAAATAGAGAAGACAAGGAAAATACACAAGACAGCAAAAATGGTACGTGATAGCATTATCAAATATGCTGGGGAGAAGGAGGAAAGCAATTCAATTATAGTATCCACCACAAGGGATGATATTCCCACTACACTCTACAGTCTGATAAGGTGGATTATGGTTGGATCGGAGGAAGAGCTACAAACAGAGGTTAAAAATAGGACAGTTGACAGATCTGCTTTGACAATTTGTCAGAATATAATGTATGCCTTCAAAACTAGGAGACAAGTACAACATATACCCAAGAAATCCTCTGAAAAATTCCGGACACCACGTTCACGAGAAAACCCACAGGTTCTAGGGTTGGCTCTCACTGTCCATCATGACACCAGGAACAAGATGTTGCTGAACTTCCTCCATGTACAGGACTACTGCATATCGTACAACCGTACTTTGCTCCTAGAAACAGCAATTGCCAATGCTGTTGTGGAAAACACAAAGAAATTTGATGGGCTATATGTACCACCTTTCCTCAAAAAGGGTACATTTGTTTTCTTCGCTATTGACAATACAGACTTTGCTGAAGACACTGTGGATGGCAAGAGCACAACACATGGCACAATCACAGCAGTGTATCAGAAGGCTAGTGCACCTGGAGAACCAATCGCACCCAATCTGCAAATTAGTGAAGCCCAAAACCTATCTGTTCTTCCTTACCATGTACCCATGAAGACATGTACTAAACCAAAACCTGGGCCATACAAGAGAGAAGATGAATTTGAAGTGAATCCTGCAGGTGTTTCTGAATCATATGAATTGACCACTCTTGGATGGATGATTGCATCTGCTCTCTCAAGATCAGCAGAGGAAGCCAAGATCCCAGGCTGGGCAGGTTACAAATCACTGGTGTCACTTGGTCAATCAGTTACTCAGGTGGGTGCGTTGCCCTTACTACCAGAGGTCGCACATGAATGGCCTACAATGCTGACAGTGATGTTGCAAGCATCACAATTGAAGAGGTTAATAGTTGGTCAAGACCATCCAACTGTCATAACTTTTGACATGGCACTATATGAAAAGGCAGTACAGCTCCTAGATGCAAGACCCAACTTGAAGAATGAAATTCTTCCAAGACTAGGAGAGTTGCATACTGTGATGGCTGCTCTGAGGGCTCTAGGAACCTCGATAGAGAATTCAGGCATTGATGACACTTGGATTGAAGCAGATGTTTATGGTCCCTCAACAACAAGGCAGATCCTCAAGTGTAGCCATTACAAGAGAGCACTTCGTGCACACATCCACACATATATGGCTCTGTATGAACTTGCTCTGGAACAGTTCTTCACTGACATGCCACACCTAAAGGAAATCTGTTTGAGTCCAACAAAAGAATTACATGAGGCCTGCATTAACATGGCCTATGGTGGATCAGAGTGCATCAGGATTGCCAACACCAATCTGCTTCAAGTGCTAACCGAAGAGAACATCATTCAACAGCTCAAAACATGGGAAGATCAGAAGTCATCTAATGCTATGTTCAAGTCAATGATGAACTACCTCCACCGGGTTGAGGTCATCTTGTTATTTGTTGAAGCATCCAGAAATGCGGATATTGCTCTCCATCTGGAAGCTGGAGATGCATTGAGCAAACTTTTCTTTGCTTTTGATCGAATAAAGTACAAACGACTCTGGCCAAGATATATTGCTGACATGCATGAATTGAAGACAAAGCATCCAGCAACATGGAAAGAACTTGAAGACGGAAACATTTCTGTCACCAAGAGTGAGATACCATTTGTTTCAATAGGTCCTGACCATGCCTGTGAGCACCTCAACAGGATGATGAAAGTCCATTCTGGCTTAGTTGGCATTTCAAATAATCCAAATGCTAGGCAGCGGTTCTTCTTGGCTTCTCCAGAGATGTCACGTTTATCAACTGAGTTTAAAGGGCAGTTTGGGCTAAAGGCGAACAAGCCAGAAGAACATCATGACGTACAACCTTCTGTTATCCGACAAGAACATCAAGCTGTTGACAAAATCAAAGCTGCAATACTGAGTCATTGTAATCCATTCGCTGTTGAAGGCAACCAGCTGTATAATTTCATCACAAATGCATATGTACCAAAAGAACATGTTGCACAAATCTTAAATGCTGATGAAATTGGTCAGAAGCTTTATACAGAGTATGTTGCTGAACGTATCAATGGAGATGCCAGTCTTTGGGCACGGGTCAAAAAACAGAACAACAAAATGTATATGTCTGGCAACAAGAAGCTAACTGTAAAGATCCGTGACCAGACAGTTGACCTGAAAGAGACCAAAAACTTGTATGGCCGTCTGATGATTTTGACTAGATCCAACAGGGATATTGACCAAAAGAATGCAGTTGCTAACTATGAATTCACCCTGACTCCAAGAGCACTTTTTGCACCAGATGGATCGATGCTGCCATGTACTGACAAGTCAAAACTGATACACAACCTTGAGAAATTAGCAAGCTCAGTTGAGACTAATCAACATACCGAAATCTTGGCTTCCAACGAGCAGGATGATCCCTTGGATGATCCAATATCAAAGATCGCTATTGTTGATGGAATGGTTCTTGTCCAGAAGATGACGAAAAATAAAAAAGGGACATTCAGTACAGTTAAAGATCTAGCCCAGAGCTTCAACGACAGGCTTACAACTTTGACAGCAGGATTCAGTGCGGTTATCCTGGTCTTCGATACCTACAAACCTGACTCATTGAAAGGGAAAACGAGAGAGAGACGACGACAAGGAAAGGCTCCTGTACAGTACAAGATTGAAGATGATACAAAAATCAACCATATTCCCCTGACAAGATTTTTATCAGATGAAAAAACAAAAGCAGACTTGACAGTCTACCTTGCTGAAGCAACAATCAATTGCAAAATAGGATCACCTCAACTTGTCATCACGTCTGCATCAGGTAAAACAAGATGCAATAGAGACATAGAGTTTGAAGACAATAATCATGAAGAGGCCGACACGCTCATGATCTGTCTGGCAACCAAATCATCGCAGAGGTGTCCAAATGCAGAACTAGTGTTTTTCACTCCAGATACAGATGTTTTGATTCTGGTCATAGCACACTATGACCAGCTTTGTAAAAGGACGTCAATTTCAATGGTGTCAGGTATCATACATATTCAACCAATCTGGAGAGCTTTGGGAAGGGAAAAGGCACAAGCTTTACCTGTATTCCATGCATTCACTGGAACAGACAATGTTGGAAAGTTCTCAGGAATAAGCAAAACAAAATGGTTTCAGCAATACATGAAAGCTGATGTGGGCTTACCCAGAGCACTCCTGAAACTACCAGTTGAAGGGGATCTAACACAGGAAGTGAAAGATGAACTGGAGAAGTTTGTCTGTTTGAAGTACTGTCCAAAGGGTGTTCGTATTACCAATATCCCTGACTTGAGATGGCATTTATTCTGCAAACAACTTGCAGAAAGCAACAAGTTGCCACCTACACTTAATGCACTAGAAGAACACATAAAGCGTGTACGTTTACAAAGCCGGGTATGGTACCAAACCACAATCATGCAACAACAGCCTTTTGAGCCGCTACAGTTTGGTTACTATAAGGACACAGATGACCAGTTGCTGCCAGTCACCACGTTAGTTCTTCCTGCACCACAGGCCATCATTGAGATGGTTAGATGCCAATGCAAAACTAACTGCTCCACGTTAAGATGTTCTTGTCAGCGAAGCAACTTACCTTGCACAGAACTCTGCTTATGTGATGTAGATGGTGAATGCACAAATGATGAAGACAGTAACATCATGAATGATGACAGTGAAAATGATGATAATGATTACTTGTAGTTGACATTACCATGAAGTATATATCATTCTACTAAAATATCAATTTAATAGTATAAAACATTTTGGTATGAAGTTTCTATGCCAATAAAAGGGTTTTATTGGCGGCCATTTTGAAACTAAATATTGACAGTCATGCAGCCATTTGTGCAAATGTAAACATTGATTTTCAGATTCCTCATGCTCTAAGCTTTCCAATAATGTGCTACTTTGCTAATCTCCATAAATTTTGGACGAAAATTTAATTTTTACAATAGTGAACCTGACTATTACTAAACTTTGAAAGTTTGTGACATGATGGACAATACACTTTCCTTTGGGTGCGGATCTAATTCGAAAGGCAGTCAAAATGAAACCAGCGAATGGAGCATTTCCCATTGCTGAACTCGATCATTTCCCCAAAACTTGGTTGACTGCAGTAACACCAGAGTTTGGCTGGGTCATCATCATCAATATGGACTTCCTGACTATCATTAGCATGTGATGGGAATGGGAACAGGAACAATTCCATCAGAGTTTGCTACCGGCTTACGTGTATTAAAATAATTTTCCAATTAGTTCTGGGAGTATTCCATAAGTGAAAATATGTTTGGCAGCACTGATTTTGGAATGCAAGAAGTCATTGTCTCTTTTAATTCTCTCCACAGCATATTCTTTCTTGGTTCACACAAGAAAATCTCCGTAATTCACATCACACACTGACATCTGTAACTGACGCTGATAAAAATATGTATGATTTCTCTTGAGCTTCCACTCCTCATTCTCTTTGGTCATACAAAAACTTGGCACATCATCATCTTCCGGTAGACCTTCCTTGACACAAGGGGACATTTCACCTTTATCACACCCTTCCCACAGCACTTGCAGGTTACAATGCTGTCTGGAGATGCACCTAAGTAAGGCTGCTTACAGTCAATTAAAAAAACAGATTCCAATATCTGAAGGTCAGTATGGTCATTTGCTTAGCTCTTACAGAATACGTTTCAATGGCTATCTTCTCGTGTTCACAACCCCACCTAAAAGTAGACCATGTGTGTATAAACACACACACACACACAATTAACAAACCTAGTAGCTGCTGTTGAACACTTGAATGCTTCAGGGTAACAAATTCGCTTGATTAAACTCTGCGCTGGCATAGAAGAATTTGTACACATGCAGCAGATTTGAAGTTAGATGCCGTGATTCTGCCAGCCCTATGTAGAAACCAGGACTTCTTTGATGACTGACCTCGTGTTTCAAACTCATCTTTTGCTGACTGTTGTTGTGTGACCTGATCAATACACAATACGTAATAAACAACCAAATGCACATAATACACACTACAACGGAACATACACTAATACTTTCGACCACTCTTTCACATTCATTCAGCAGCTCCAGGTATGTCATCTTCAAAGCCTCAGGACTGTACAGTTCATTCATCGGCTCTGGAAACTGCTCCTGGCACATCTTGGGGATAAATTTCTCTGCATATGGCTGTGTGATCTTTAGAATAGCAGGCTTTTTCTTAGCACAGTTTAAAACACCGTAAAATTTTTCTATTTCTGCAGAGAGCTGAAAGTACTGTGTCACACCCATTCCTTAAAACCCATACTACTTAGTACTTCACACTAATCAGTATTTTGTCACATGCATGATTTCTTACTGTTCATAGAATTCAACTTTAGCCTATACTATTCTGAGGAGGAGGGAAGGGGGGAAGAGATCCCAGGGCCAGCACCCCTCTGCACCAGTTGGCTTAGGAATGGGGCGTTTGTGAGTTTTGGGAGTCAGGTTCACCAGTAGACTTCTTCTGAGTAGATGGACCACTAAATTTAATTTCTGTTACTGGAGCAGGCGTAACCTATTAGCAATATAAAATAATTGAGCTACTATGCAATGGCTATTTTGACCAATGTACATACATGCTGAGCAGGAGGAAGCCAGATACACTTTTTTGAAGTACACGAGTCTACTCCAGAATTTCGTCTGATATCAATAGCTCTAACCAGGCATGACAATACTGCAGCAATGTGACAGCATGCTTCACCCAGTCTAATGAGGAAAAAATACTTGGTGTTATTGTATCTAACAACAAGTTACATACCCAGCCATGCAAGTACCATGAGCTCCAAGTATATCTCCTTTAGGTTCAAGAATCACCCATGGAAGGAGGGAGTAGCCGTTCGCTGAGAATGCTTCACCTATAGCAATTGCACTATATAGCAATATTTCAATACTGTAGGGCTGAAACTGACTTTTCCCATGACGACAAATCTTGATCCTTCAGTTATACTGTACTCATGCAGCTTTAATCCATGCACCCAGCCAGCCTTCACGAAATTATTGCCATCAAGCATGCCCTTCCAAGCCTTGAATTAAAAAACAAAATGCAATTTCTAGTTTTATTAGATAGCCATTATGATTTAGCTACCTATATTATTTTAGTTTACATTGTTTTATTTAGTTATTTAGTTATTTTACCTTGATTTCCTCTCAATTTTAATTGAATTCTAAAGGACCGATTTAGTCAATACATTATAAACCACACTAAAATTTCATCACAGTGAATCAAGCAAATTGTCCCTCAAAGTCATAAATGATATGATCACAAGCAGTTTGGCACAAGCAATGTATATCACAAAAATTGGAATAGTAATTAACTAGGAAATGGATTTTCAAGTAGCTAGTTCCAATTGGTTGGTACCCTACGAAAGGAAAAGCGCAAGAGACTTCTTAGAATGATCGTATGAAAACTATTGCAGAAAAGGTCAATGATCATCATGTGATTCTATATTCAGATCATCTAGGGAATTTTATTTACATCTATAATATGCAATCAAATAGCTATAACCCTTATAGTAAAACAGAGAAATTCAAGCACCATGACATGTACCTCACCACGTAGGGTCCGGTCAAGTAAACGTAGAGCGAGTTATGCATCTTCCACTAGCTAATTGGGCTGGGAAGAACAACCTAGAAGACAATAAAGATGCGGTAGCGCGTGGTTGGAATTGTCTAGCTAGCCCAGTAAGCGAGCATGTTCAACAAGCTGGAGTAAAAATAAGTAGCTAAAATTTTAATTGTACCTCACAAATCCGCGGGAACATCCGCAATATCCTAGTTTGCGGACACGACTTCAGAGCAACTTGCTCTCTTTGTCACATCAGACCCTTTCCAGCGTTACAACCGGTAAAATGTTTGGCTACGCGACACTATTACACAGTGTACGTCGTTCGGAATACGTCACTGCATGCATTAGGTAAGTGGTCTCGGTCATGCTGCATGCATTAGGTAAGTGGTCGCGGTTTTTGAACGTTCACTAAACTTGAAGTGGGTGGGGTGACTGACTGTTTATTCGACGTGATGGCGACGAAGGTGTGTTATTCTCCTGGAGTACGACACTCATCTAAAGTGAAATCCTCGTCTAGACCTAGAGTGCAGTCGGGCCCTAGGCATGCTCAGTCTGAAGCCGTTAGAAACGCTCGGTGGGGGTCGAGTAAACCATCAATGTCGAAACCTCTGGTACAGGTGTGTCCTGTCGCCCTTAAACTAACTTACAATGAGGTTAAGGGGGATCTATTTGAGTGTCCAGAGGAGTTTAGTTTGGCTCACTGTGTCAGTGCTGACTTAGCCATGGGTAAGGGAATAGCCGTAGCATTCAAAGAAAAGTTCAAAGGAGTACAGGATCTCAAACGTCAAGGTATGTATGTGTAGTTTTAATAATATTGCCAACACACATTAATTATCTTGGTGGAGGTTGGAGGGTTATGTGGGTTTGGTTGTACATAATTTTATTTCTACCAACTGAAAAATCCTGGTACTTACATCTTAGTCTAGGGAAAGGGTCTGGTCAATTGCAATATCCCATACATTGTAGGTTTCAACCGTGATTGAGTAGTACTGAAGATGTGGTAGAATCGTGTTCTTTGGTAAGCGAGTAAAGTATCAGGGTGGTGTGCAATAATTGAGCCTATCCAATAGTATAGAACTGGTAGTTAGACTAGTATTCTAGTAGGAGCAGTGTTCTAGTAGGACCAGTATTCAAGTAGGACCAGTATTCTAGTAGGACCAGTTCTAGTAGGACCAGTATTCAAGTAGGACCAGTATTCTAGTAGGACCAGTTCTAGTAGGACCAGTATTCTAGTAGGACCAGTATTCTAGTAGGACCAGTATTCTAGTAGGACCAGTTTTCTAGTAGGACCAGTATTCTAGTAGGACCAGTATTCTAGTAGGACCAGTGTTCTAGTAGAACCAGTGTTCTAGTGGGACCAGTATTCTAGTGGGACCAGTATTCTAGTGGGACCAGTATTCTAGTGGGAC
>WLWD01002818.1_pt1 | contig 33763 bp, 22 predicted proteins | sample 6712731 | NCBI WGS metagenome assembly WLWD01 (sample SAMN12718690, study PRJNA576275) | sponge metagenome | isolation source: marine sponge | host: Mycale hentscheli | place: New Zealand: South Island, Marlborough, Capsize Point | collected 2014-11-01
TGGTATCACAACCAAATTGCAAATTTGAAGAAGCCAACATAGCCCGTAAGTTTTAATAAATGCACTAAATGTTTAACTATTTATATATTTTCATTTTCTTTAAAGTTGCAGTAAGAAGGTGCTATGAAAATTTGAGACGTAGTTTTCTAGAAGGGCAATCAGGTAAGAGAGATTATGTGGAAGATCAGTCAAAGAGAAGAAAATACCGATCTCGTCGTGAACGAGTAAGTAGGCAAATTTGAATATTGCATAATCGTAATTAATACTCAACTGTAACAGAAATTCCAACGAAGATCAGCCGTAGTGAGGAAAAATGAAATGAAGTATTGGCAACACATTACTTTAGCATACCTCACAGAAGAATCGGATGACCCAGACAATCCCAATGGCATCATAGAACACAAAATAGCTTGGCGCTCTCATGGTAAGTATGGTAAGCTGACTTTTTCCCTCAAATTTAATAATAATTATTAATGATTCAGTCATTGGCTGTTCCAATAAGAAAATTTGAAATTATTAATGTCAATGATAATATAATAATAATAATAACAACAACAACAACAACAACAACAATAATAATAATAATAATAATAACATAATATTTTGTATTAAATTTAAATGAATTTATGAGCAAGTTGGACCAGAGAGCTGGAAGAAGACAACCTCAGCCAATAGGATTAGTGGCCAAAAAAGTAAGAAAAGTTGGGATTCCATCTACCTCAAAACCACCATTAGATGGTCCAGTCTGGGCAGTTAATCAGCTTCAAGGTAATCACTTCTACTAACAAATATAATATAAAAGTATGGAACCTTTACTGTATAGATGAGGGTGTGAATACTCAAAACCAGAGTGACTCTGACAGTATCTAGCATAACAGGTAACTTCAAAGTGAAATTATTTCCATGGTATTATATATATTCTATATAATAGGTGATGCTGACAGTGTTTGGTGATTTGTAAATATCTTCACATATACATCTATCAAATTGACATACACTTCACATATATTTCACATGCTAATGCCTATGTTTTATGTAACATTCAATGTCATTCAATGCCAATTATTTCGATAACTCTAGAAATAAAAAATGTCAAGCTAGTTGTAATGCCTAATACTAAAGTGAGACTCTGAATGTAATTAGCATGTATTTTAGTTGGACGTGTGTGGTGGACCAAAATGAAAAGAGAGAAACTGCCGGGGACCATGTAATTAGCATGTATTTTAGTTGGACGTGTTTAGTGGACCAAAATGAAAAGAGAGAAACTGTCGGGGACCATGTAATTAGCATGTATTTTAGTTGGACGTGTTTAGTGGACCAAAATGAAAGGAGAGAAACTGCCAGGAACCATGTAATTAGCATGTATTTTAGTTGGACATGTCCAGTGGACCAAAATGAAAAGAGAGAAACTGCCAGGGACCATGTAATTAGCATGTATTTTAGTTGGACGTGTCCAGTGGACCAAAATGAATAGAGAGAAACTGCCAGGGACCATGTAATTAGCACGTATTTTAGTTGGACGTGTGTGGTGGACCAAAATGAAAAGAGAGAAACTGCCGGAGACCATGTAATTAGCATGTATTTTAGTTGGACGTGTTTAGTGGACCAAAATGAAAGGAGAGAAACTGCCAGGGACCATGTAATTAGCATGTATTTTAGTTGGACGTGTCCAGTGGACCAAAATGAAAGGAGAGAAACTGCCGGGGACCATGTAATTAGCATGTATTATAGTTGGACGTGTCCAGTGGACTAAAATGAAAGGAGAGAAACTGCCGGGGACCATGTAATTAGCATGTATTTTAGTTGGACGTGTCCAGTGGACTAAAATGAAAGGAGAGAAACTTCTGCGGACCATGTAGTTAGCATGTATTTTAGTTGGACGTGTCCAGTGGACCAAAATGAAAGGAGAGAAACTTCCGGGGACCATGTAATTAGCATGTATTTTAGTTGGACGTGTCCAGTGGACCAAAATGAAAAGAGAGAAACTGCCGGGGACCATGTAATTAGCATGTATTTTAGTTGGACGTGTCCAGTGGACCAAAATGAAAAGAGAGAAACTGCTGGGGACCATGTATAATTAGCATGTATTTTAGTTGGACGTGTTTAGTGGACAAAAATGAAAGGAGAGAAACTGCCAGGGACCATGTAATTAGCATGTATTTTAGTTGGACGTGTGTGGTGGACCAAAATGAATAGAGAGAAACTGCCAGGGACCATGTAATTAGCACGTATTTTAGTTGGACGTGTGTGGTGGACCAAAATGTAAAGAGAGAAACTGCCGGGGACCATGTAATTAGCACGTATTTTAGTTGGACGTGTTTAGTGGACCAAAATGAAAGGAGAGAAACTGCCAGGGACCATGTAATTAGCATGTATTTTAGTTGGACGTGTTTAGTGGACCAAAATGAAAAGAGAAAAACTACCAGGGACCATGTAATTAGCATGTATTTTAGTTGGACGTGTGTGGTGGACCAAAATGAAAAGAGAGAAACTGCCGGGGACCATGTAATTAGCATGTATTTTAGTTGGACATGTCCAGTGGACCAAAATGAAAAGAGAGAAACTGCCACGGACCATGTAATTTCCATGTGTTTTAGTTGGACGTGTTTAGTGGACCAAAATGAAAAGAGAGAAACTATGTATTTTAGTTGGCGTGTTCCTGTGGACCAAAATGAGGAAAGAAACTGGCCAGGGACCATGTATTAGCATGTATTTTAGTTTGGACGTGTCCATTGACAAAATGAAAGAGAGCACTGCTTGGGACCATGTAATTAGCATGTATTTTAGTTGGAGGTTTAGTGGACCAAAATAAAAGAGAGAAACTTCTGTCGGGGACCATGTAATTAGCATGTATTTTAGTTGGACGTGTCCTGTGGACCAAAATGAATAGAGAGAAACTGCCAGGGACCTTGTAATTAGCACGTATTTTAGTTGGACATGTGTGGTGGACCAAAATGAAAAGAGAGAAACTGCCGGGGACCATGTAATTAGCATGTATTTTAGTTGGACGTGTCCAGTGGACCAAAATGAATAGAGAGAAACTGTCAGGGACCATGTAATTAGCACGTATTTTAGTTGGACGTGTGTGGTGGACCAAAATGAAAAGAGAGAAACTGCCGGGGACCACGTAATTAGCATGTATTTTAGTTGGACGTGTCCAGTGGACCAAAATGAATAGAGAGAAACTGCCAGGGACCATGTAATGTATTTTAGTTGGACGTGTCCAGTGGACCAAAATGAAAGGAGAGAAACTGCCGGGGACCATGTAATTAGCATGTATTTTAGTTGGACGTGTTTAGTGGACCAAAATGAAAAGAGAGAAACTGCCAGGGACCATGTAATTAGCATGTATTTTAGTTGGACGTGTGTGGTGGACCAAAATGAAAAGAGAGAAACTGCCGGGGACCATGTAATTAGCATGTATTTTAGTTGGAAGTGTTCAGTGGACCAAAATAAAAGGAGAGAAACTGCCAGGGACCATGTAATTAGCATGTATTTTAGTTGGACATGTCCAGTGGACCAAAATGAAAAGAGAGAAACTGCCAGGGACCATGTAATTAGCATGTATTTTAGTTGGACGTGTCCAGTGGACCAAAATGAAAAGAGAGAAACTGCTGGGGACCATGTATAATTAGCATGTATTTTAGTTGGACGTGTTTAGTGGACAAAAATGAAAGGAGAGAAACTGCCAGGGACCATGTAATTAGCATGTATTTTAGTTGGACGTGTGTGGTGGACCAAAATGAATAGAGAGAAACTGCCAGGGACCATGTAATTAGCACGTATTTTAGTTGGACGTGTGTGGTGGACCAAAATGTAAAGAGAGAAACTGCCGGGGACCATGTAATTAGCACGTATTTTAGTTGGACGTGTTTAGTGGACCAAAATGAAAGGAGAGAAACTGCCAGGGACCATGTAATTAGCATGTATTTTAGTTGGACGTGTTTAGTGGACCAAAATGAAAAGAGAAAAACTACCAGGGACCATGTAATTAGCATGTATTTTAGTTGGACGTGTGTGGTGGACCAAAATGAAAAGAGAGAAACTGCCGGGGACCATGTAATTAGCATGTATTTTAGTTGGACATGTCCAGTGGACCAAAATGAAAAGAGAGAAACTGCCAGGGACCATGTAATTAGATGTATTTTAGTTGGACGTGTCAGTGGACCAAAATGAAAGGAGAGAAACTGCCGGGGACCATGTATAACGTTTTTAGTTGGACAGTGGACCAAAATGAAAGGAGAGAAACTGCCGGGGACCATGTAATTAGCATGTATTTTAGTTGGACGTGTCCAGTGGACCAAAATGAAAGGAGAGAAACTGCCGGGGACCATGTAATTACCATGTGTTTTAGTTGGACGTGTTTAGTGGACCAAAATGAAAAGAGAGAAACTGCCAGGGACCATGTAATTACCATGTGTTTTAGTTGGACGTGTTTAGTGGACAAAAAATGAAAGGAGAGAAACTGCCAGGGACCATGTAATTAGCATGTATTTTAGTTGGACGTGTGTGGTGGACCAAAATGAAAAGAGAGAAACTGCCAGGGACCATGTAATTAGCATGTATTTTAGTTGGACGTGTCCAGTGGACCAAAATGAATAGAGAGAAACTGCCAGGGACCATGTAATTAGCACGTATTTTAGTTGGACGTGTGTGGTGGACCAAAATGAAAAGAGAGAAACTGCCGGGGACCATGTAATTAGCATGTATTTTAGTTGGACGTGTTTAGTGGACCAAAATGAAAGGAGAGAAACTGCCAGTGACCATGTAATTAGCATGTATTTTAGTTGGACGTGTCCAGTGGACCAAAATGAAAGGAGAGAAACTGCCGGGGACCATGTAATTAGCATGTATTTTAGTTGGACATGTTTAGTGGACCAAAATAAAAAGAGAAAAACTGCCAGGGACCATGTAATTAGAATGTATTTTAGTTGGACGTGTGTGGTGGACCAAAATGAAAAGAGAGAAACTGCCAGGGACCATGTAATTAGCATGTATTTTAGTTGGAAGTGTTCAGTGGACCAAAATAAAAGGAGAGAAACTGCCAGGGACCATGTAATTAGCATGTATTTTAGTTGGACGTGTCCAGTGGACCAAAATGAAAAGAGAGAAACTGCCGGGGACCATGTAATTAGCATGTATTTTAGTAGGACGTGTCCAGTGGACCAAAATGAAAGGAGAGAAACTGCCGGAGACCATGTAATTAGCATGTATTTAGTGGGACGTGTTTAATGGACCAAATGAAGGAGGAACCCTGCCGGGGACCATGTAATTAGCAGTGTTTTAGTTGGACTTGTTTTTAGTGAACCAAAATGAAAGGAGAGAAACTGCCGCGGACCATGTAATTAGCATGTATTTTAGTTGGACGTGTCCAGTAAACCAAAACGAAAGGAGAGAAACTGCCGGGAACCATGTAATTAGCATGTATTTTAGTTGGACGTGTCCAGTGGACCAAAATGAAAGGAGAGAAACTACCGGAGACCATGTAATTAGAATGTATTTTTGTTGGACGTGTTTAGTGGACCAAAATGAAAGGAGAGAAACTGCCGGGGACAATGTAATTAGCATGTATTTTAATTGGACATGTTCAATGGACTAAAATGAAAGGAGTGAAACTGCCTGGGACCATGTAATTAGCATGTATTGTAGTTGGACGTGTCTAGTGGACCAAAATGAAAGGAGAGAAACTGCCGGGGACCATGTAATTAGCATGTATTTTAGTTGGACGTGTTTAATGGACCAAAATGAAAGGAGAGAAACTGCCGGGGACCATGTAATTAGCATGTATTTTAGTTGGACGTGTTTAGTGGACCAAAATGAAAGAAACTGCCAGGGACCAAGTAATTAGCATGTATTTTAGTTGGACGTGCTTAGTGGACCAAAATGAAAGGAGAGAAACTGCCGGGGACCATGTAATTAGCATGTGTTTTAGTTGGACGTGTTTAATGGACAAAAATGAAAGGATTTAAACTGCCGGGGACCAAGTAATTAGCATGTATTTTAGTTTGACGTGTCCAGTGGACCAAAATGAAAGGAGAGAAACTGCCGGGGACCATGTAATTAGCATGTATTTTAGTTGGATGTGGTTAGTGGACCAAAATGAAAGGAGAGAAACTGCAGGGGGACCATGTAATTAGCATGTATTTTAGTTGGAAGTGGTTAGTGGACCAAAATGAAAGGAGAGAAACTGCCGGGAACCATGTAATTAGCATGTGTTTTAGTTGGACGTGGTTAATGGACCAAAATGAAAGGAGAGAAACTGCCGGGGACCATGTAATTAGCATGTGTTTTAGTTGGACGTGTCCCAGTGAACTAAAATGAAACTAGTAACTGTACATTTTTTTGAAGGAGTGTTGGACATCTTAAACAAACTAATCTTAGAGTAAGGCTATGTATAATTTTTCCATCTCATAAGTGGGGGAGGGGGGGGTGGACTAATCATATGGGGGAAGGAAATTCTCCAATAGTCTGTCATATACAGAAAGTCAACAGTTGTACATTATTAAAGAATACAATGATGTAAATTATCTGTAAGAAGTTAGTTCATCTACAAGAGTATACAATGTAAACATGACATGTATAACAACATTGTATACTAAATTGTATACTATAGTTTACAACATAGTATAGGACTGGGAAATGGTGTGCTTTGGCCCACCCTGCCCTGTGTAAATAGCAGGATATCCTGCTCTGTTTAGCTCATGATGGCACTCCATAGTATAGTAGGTGGAATACACTGATAATTCTTATGCTAAGCAATATCAGAAAACTGAGCAGATAATGACTGGATAGCTGTGGAAAGATTGCCAACATCTGATGAGAAGTTCAGCAGCTGCTAGAGAAGCTGATGTCTTCAATTTTTTTGATTTTGGGAGCATAAAGGGGATTTCTTAAGAGAACAGACATAGGATCTTCTGTAAGGTTGTGTGTAACTGAAATGGAATCTATGCACCTATACCATTTAGGAGAAACTTACTAAAGTCCATCAAGAGGGAACATCTCATTCTGTGCAGCTGCTATTTGGTATGTTTACAGGCAACCTTTGAGACTTGTAGTATACTTTGCTGGCAATTTATGTAGCAGCCTATTACAGCTGCCTAATGCAGCTGGAACATTGGCTTAATTCATATCAGTAATTCATATCAATCTAATTCAACTTAATCAATTTCATCAAGGTATACATACTGTTGCAAGTATTGTTCCCTAAAGCTTGCGGTGGAACTAAAACTAATTATAGGGCACTATCCCCTCATTTTGAACTTTACTTGTGAATAATAAAAGGAATAAAGCACATATTTATACATTATTATAGCCTTAACTTTTTTATTATTAGCTATAAAATTATCTCTTCACTGAGTCATAATAATAATAATAATAATATTGTTAGCAATTTATTTCTTGGCTTATATACTTGCTACTGAAAAAGCAAAGATGACAGACAGTACTTGCTTAATTCTTGCCACCTGGCACCAATTCATGTTTTTTCTAAATTCATCTGTCACATTAAAATGTGGACAGTTTGTTCTGTTATGGGAGCGTAGGTTTAAAACAGAACGGGAGAGAAGGAAAAAAGGCGTGATTAGCTAATTGTAACAAAAAAAGAAGGTTGCATCGACAGTAGGCGGCGTCGGTTTCAAAAAGGAGGTAAAAGAAGGCAAAGTCTCGCAAAACTTATGTCCACTAAGTAATAAGGAGCGATTCAGAAGCAGGAGAGGTAGAAAAAGCTGAGGTGGGGGATTAGAAAAACTGAGATAGTTAAGAAAAGAAGAGATAAATTATCTAATTTATGGAAAATTTCCATTTTAAAAACACTTACACTTTCCTTCAGTGTTACTTCTTTCTATAATAGGAATATGAAGTTCAACCCATTGATATTTCTTGTAGCAATATTATAGCTAGGTACCTGTTTAGTTGCAGTTTGTATTATTGCAATACAGTTATGACTTCATGTCTAAGTTTGCAACATTCATAAAATTAATTATTTTACCAGCAGTTCTAAAGGCTAAGTGTAGAAATGGGTTGATTTTATTTAAGCAGCAATTATCATTTCAACTGTAGTGCTATAAAGCTTCTTGATGATATTGCTGTTTGACTATAATATTGATTATAAGGTTTTGATTGTCAATGATATAAAATAATAAAACTGTTAGAAACGTATGGTTACTTTACTTTTTCTTTTGTTTGACTGATAATGTCTAGCTAATTAGCATCTGTAATTTAAATAAACAAAATTTGTATTCACATATTCATGTGGTGGAGATTCCAGCACAGACCACAAATCTCGAACAACATAATGTCACTGCCTTACTCTCACATTTAACCTTTAATTTAACTAATTTGCTTATTATTGAACTAATAATTTCATCGTATTTACTCATAATAATTATTCTATTAGTAGATCATTCATATACATTTCACCTCATCTAACATTAATTTACACTTCCCTTCCATTTTTAACCATATTATTTTGGTCATAGATATTGGCGGATAACTCTCGAACCAATCAGATTTGAGCACCTAGTTATAATACTTAAACTTGGGTTCTTAATTCATTTTAATTAAGGCAACCATAAGGCCATGGTATGTCGTGGTCTATAAATTTTTGTGATATTAGGGCAGATCACAATTTATAACTCCTCCATATTGCCTGAATTTTTGAGACTGCCTCTGGTGACAGCATCATACCCAATAACTCCTTGTGAGATAAGAACTGACGACTTTCACGACAAATCATACACAAAAATTAACTCATTTTCAAGACATTAGGTAGTAGGTTATTATTGTAATCTTTTTCACTGACCATGCGATGAATGTTTAAATGCAGAACGTTCAGAATGTTCAGAATGCTTCTTTCACTGAGCTTGTAGCTTAGAACCTCAATTGTCTGCCTCATAAAGTTGACATTACAATATGCATAATGGATGAAATTGGATACACATGTAATACATGATTAGTTATTTTGGAATACCTTGTTGGGATCTCCTCTGTGATCTTACAAGATCATATGATTGAATAGTATATAAAATGAATCTTCTTTTGAATTTTATGTTTATATCATTAATGATCACACAAGATCATAAAATGACATACCTAAAACACAGGGCTTGACATTTCAGGATTTTATCATATATAATCTTGAAAAGCCCAGTTAAGTCATGTAAGAGTAAAGCACTGGTAATTTTTATGCCAAGCAATAAAGATTGCCAACTTCAGATAAGAAGTTTAGCAGCTGCTTGAGGAGGAGTACATGTATGTATATTTTCCTAAATTGAGGTGATAAGTTTTCATTCAAATTTTTCCACTTTTTGGTTAGCTAAATGTTGTGACAGCTATTTTTACATCAATTTAATGTTAAAATAATTAATATCTAGTCATTTTATTCAACTATTTTTGTGGTTAGCTAAACCTGACTTCACCACTTCATTTACAAATACAACATGGCGTAGCTGTGACAATAATATGGATTATTTAAAACTACATTAAAATTATAACAACAAAACATTAAGGCATCATTGAAGTTTGCAGATTAGGTAAGCATGCATGTGTGTATGTGTGTGTATAATTATTATTATGAGGGAGGAGGCAAAAAAAATTTGAAAATAGGTTATTGAAGATATATTTTTTAACTAGCTCATACTAAAATTGTGAAAATGCTGTGATGACCACAGTGAAGTCATTATATGCTGATGATGATGTCTTCAAATATTTAGATGTAGGGAGCAAAAAGGTGATTTCTTGGAAAAGACATAGGATGTTATATAAGGTTTTGTGTCACTGACATGGAATCTATGCACCTATAACATTTACCAGGTTGACACATTGAGAATTAGCTGCTGTGATTCTATATAAGGATGCAATTGTTATTAATATTCCTGTAGACAATAGGTAAACTTACTAATGTGCATCCAAAGAAAATTAGTTTAGTTGTACACAGAAAATTAATAATTATTTGAATTCTTCTACATATTATTCTATTGTAACAAAATTTAGGGCACAACTCATTCCTTGTGCAGATGCTGCTGTAAATGCTATTTAACATAGTTAAATGAGGTTAAAGGAGGGAGCCTGCTGGTCTCTCTTCTGGGGGCAGGGTTGGTAAACCTACATGCATGTGGTCACGTTGTTGTATACTCTGCGCAGGCCGTGTACGTGTACTTGGCTGCCCGTTACACAGGCGGATTAGCTCTGTGTAACTCTAACCGCTCTAACGTACACTTCAGGCATTTAGGGCTAGGATATGTCGGCTCCTCCATCCACCTCGGCTTCAGCTACTCCCCCAACTGCATCAGCTAGCTCAGCTGAAGGACCTCCTCTTGCTCCTTTTAGCCCAGACCAACTGGCCTGGCTACTGCCCCGCTTACCTGTATCTGGCTCCCACAGGGCAGGGGGTACTGATCCAGCTGGGTCAACTTCTAGAGCCCCTCCAGCTGTGTCTACTGGAGCTGACTCCTTAGGTGGGTTATAGTCATATTATAGCGTGATGAGGTGGGTGGAATATAAGGGTAATCTAGTCAGTGAAGCAGTCAGGTTGGTGACATTTCACATTCTAGGAGGTGGTCATAATGGAGGTTCCAGGTTCAGGGGCAACTATAAGATATGATTGGTATTGGGGTAGTTCACTTCCTGGCATATTACTATGTGGGGCATGCTTGTTGGGGCATGGTATGTTGTAGCAGCATTCGGGTAATATGTCTTATCCGGCACCCCGGTTGTACTGCTTGGTGTTATCGGGCACCCCGGTAGCACTGCTTGGTCTTATCGGGCACCCCGGTAGCACTGCTTGGTCTTATCGGGCACCCCGGTAGTGCATGTCTTATCGGGCACCCCGGTAGCACTGCTTGGTCTTATCGGGCACCCCGGTAGCACTGCTTGGTCTTATCGGGCACCCCGGTAGCACTGCTTGGTCTTATCGGGCACCCCGGTAGCACTGCTTGGTCTTATCGGGCACCCCGGTAGCACTGCTTGGTCTTATCGGGCACCCCGGTAGCACTGCTTGGTCTTATTGGGCACCCCGGTAGTACGGCACATGCACCTATAACATTTACCAGGTTGACACATTGAGAATTGCTGTGATTCTATATAAGGATGCAATTGTTATTAATATTCCTGTAGACAATAGGTAAACTTACTAATGTGCATCCAAAGAAAATTAGTTTAGTTGTACACAGAAAATTAATAATAATTTGAATTCTTCTACATATTATTCTATTGTAACAAAATTTAGGGCACAACTCATTCCTTGTGCAGATGCTGCTGTAATTTATGTTTACAGGCCACCTTTCAGACTTGTAGTGTACCTTGCTGGCAATTTACAACAGTCTAATTCAAGGGCACTTACCGCCCAACCTGTGAATAACAAAAAAGAAATAAAGCACAAGTTTACATGTTTACAGACTAAATTTTTTTAATTATTGGCTATAAAATAATCTCTTCTGCTGATCTAGGATTTTTTATTGGGGGCTTCTCTTCAAGAAGGGGTGACATAGCCAGAGTTACTCATGGAAAATGCTGTGTATATTTGCATTTCCACAAGATTATAATATTGCAATATTAATTTACACAATAGTTATCTAACTAGTTATAATCTAGTTATAATCTGTCTAGAACTGGCATAATGAACAGCTACAATCAAGAAGGAAAAAAAATTAAAACTAAGAACAAAACAAGTTTACAATTTATTTTTTAATCATGAAAAAAAAAAGAAAACTGATTAAATGCAACTGCAAAGACATTCTAGCTAATATTGAAAGCAGTTACCTATAGCAGCTACAATCCAACCATGAAGAAAAAATTGAAAAACCACTAAATACAATACTATTCTGTCAGGATTAATATCATACTTGCTCAGCTGGCATACCAAGAGCTTGGTCAGCTATAATATAAAAGGATGACAAATAGCAAAAATGACTCGCATATCATTAGGTAGGAGTGCACTCCTTAGACTGTCACAATTATTGAAGGTGGAAAAACAACCACACACAAAAGTTGTTGGCATTATATTTTTATCGGTAAGAAATATACTAGCTAAAAAAGTGAGGGCTCTTTCTGAATAAAGGGTGCTCATACCCCAATTACATAGTTCCTTCCTTTTTCCACCGACAAATCTATATGCCACTCAACCACAAAACAATTAGTATGATAAAAAAAAAACATCAAGAGAATTAAGGGGGTGTGGTTTTACTAACTAAGTTTCAGATAGTTTTTGTTTGGCCAACAAAAGCAAAGAAGTGGCTCGTATTTTCGCGCGAGTTAGTCATCTGGAACTGCTATCGTGTCACTTATAAATCTTGTAACAGGTCTACAGTACAAGGATAAGGCGGTGGAAAAAAGGTACGAGCTCTTAAACAATTTACTGGAGAGACTATGTTGCTTCTATATAATAGTTTAGCTGTTATTCGTAATTGGAAATGTATTGCAAAACTTTGTGTCTGTGGATGATTTATCTTATTTTATTTAATTGATACATTACAAGTATTTTACTTATAAGTAGCGATGTTTGCATGAGGGCACACTTTCAAATGTGTCTTGGGGCTTGTCATGTTGTCCCCCCTCCTTCCAATTAAGAAATTATTCCTACTTTTATGAATGTCAATAAATTAGATAAATAAATAAAGCACTTGTGGATTGATTTGCATTGATGCTGAGCAACGCTTAACCTGCGTAAGAAACAGAACATAGCATTGCTAACTTTAAGTTCTTAATTCTGCTATTATCGAGCTATGTTAGGATTATGTAGACTTGTATTGAGGTGCTATTGCCTTGCTTACTGTTGCTCATATTGAGCATCCATAGTTAAGAAATAATAGGCTCATGAGGATACACTAATTTTAGCCTTTCAGAGCACTATTGTATCCAAATATTCTGAAAGCCCCAGGATGTATCGTCCTTAGTGCAGCCATGGTTTTACTTAGGGCCTGAAGGACCCTAAATATAGTGGTTCACAATGGCTATGCATGCACCTAACTAATTTAGAATGTAGAGAGCACAGCATATTTCTAAGAGAATTGTGAAAATATTTACTTTTGTCTAAAATATTACTATTTTATTGTGGAATCATTGTTATATTGATTTGACCTGTTGTTTTTTCTGTATCATTATTCTAGTACTTTTTAGTTAGCTGTGTAATTTATTAGCTATGTTTTTTGCCTAGAACAAAATGATAAAGTTATTCACTGCAGCTATTGTAATCACAGCGATTCAAGGAAGTAGTGTTAATGTGGAATATCTTGAAAATTCCTAGTCCTGATCCTTCCAATTCTATGCATTTCTTTCATTGTGAAGTAGTTGGAAAAACATTACAATGGGCAGTCAACAATGTACAATTAGCTGGGTTATCCAGGACTGGAACTGTGTACAATATTATAAGTAAAAACAATTTTATTTATTCAATGGCACTTCTGTCTTCACTTCCATCTACCAAAGAGCAGCACACTTTTAGTTCCATTTTAATCGTATATGCTTCCAATTCTCTTTCTCTGAACAGTATAACATGTCTCAGTGATAATGGAATGATTACCGAAAACACAATAATACCTAAATATAATGACACTTTGTGCACTAAGAATAATACGAATGTATTTTTTACATACTTATTTGAAATGTCGACAAGCAAAATTAATATTAAAGCATTTCAATGTTTAGTAAGCAATGAAAATCAGACATGGATGGTGAACCAACATAAATTTAAACACAGCTTCCTTACCAAGCGCCTGACATTTCCACCGCATTTTACTGGGGACTGGCTCAGTTTTTTAAGTGTGGCACAGCCAGAGCTATCAGTGGGCTTGTTATTTGTAATGAATTCATTCAATTTCACATGTGGTGATGGTAATTACAATGTTACTTCTGATGATTTAAAAAATTGCTTTGAAAAAAGAACTCCTGATAGTTCCAAAAAGTTCACTCCACCTTCAATTACCGTAGCAAATAATGATTCTACATCAAATAATACAACTGTTGCCCCTTCGAATGACAAAACAACAAGTTATTCTTCATTAGATAATAATTCATGTAAGTTAATTATTATGTTATGGTACGTATTACCGCAGTAATCATTAAATTTCAGCATAGGCTTTCAACATCATATGTTGATGGTTCGTAGAACTCTTATATAGTTGGATATAGTTGGATAAATTGGTTCAAGAATATTTTAGCAAGTACATTCTCAACACATCATGTTATATTAGCCAGACTTTGCTTTTCCTATGGGATATCATTTCATTACAATATACATGTATAATTTTTGAACACACATATAAGAATATTGTACTATAATTATACCATCCATATTATATATGTGACCATACTTTTATTATTAGCTAAGTTGTTTCACTACAATTACAGCACATTTCACAGTACTTGCAATCATATAATCTGTTGTTATTATTTGTGCATTATTTGTGCATATGTAATACATGTAATACATGTACATCTTTATGTAGGCCACACCACAGATACGACTGGGTTCATAGTCTTTGAGGATTGGATCACTGTCTCTGGCGTATCATCGGCCATTATTTTAGTCATTGGTTTTATCATCGGTTCAATCACTGGGTAGGTGAGAGATTATATCCTAAATTGGTAGATTGTAGCTCATCCACAATACGCAAATAAAATATACACTTATTAGCACAATTGATTTAATTTGAGGTTCATGAGCTCAATACATGTGAAATATGTTTAACCTTATCCTTATGTTTACAGTGACAAGTTCAATATAAAGAAGAAAATTAAGCAGTGCTGGAAGCAAGTTCAGATTTAAAAAAAAACTCTGCACAACTAAAAAAACTTCTTGTAACAATTCTTTTAGCATGTTTTTACCATGTTATAATTTTATGTAAATGTATGTATGATATTATAACTAATAATTAGCTAGGACAATACTTGAACTTATTTGTATGAATCTAAGGATATTTTATAGTTGAAATAAAAAAAATAATGACAGAAATCATCAGGTAAATATCTACTATAATCTTGCACCATATTATTAATAAAAATATGTGTGTGGGTGGGCAGCTCTCCAGAACAACGATCTCCGAGTAACGACGCCACCAATTGTGGGTTGGCGGCGATATATGTGGTCAAGGACCGTCTCCACTGCTTGCCACCAATTACGGGCTGGCAAGTTCAATTACTGAGATGAAGGTAAGCCACCAGAGACTCCGACAACTATGACTCAGAAACTCTGACGACCGCTGCCACCAGAGTTCCTACGGACTTGCTAGCCTTCCCCCAAAGTCTAAATTCGGTTTGGACTAACTAAATCTAATGTAGGGAACTAACTGATACGCAGGCGGGTTTGAGTTTATATGGCTCAAGACCCGCATGCGCAAAGGGATATGAAATGGGGTCAACCGGAAATCCGGGGCACAAAATAAGTATGCATACATAATAATATAACGAAGTGCAACACCAGAAATACAGTTGGCGAATATGAAAACACTGCTTATAAACAAAATGGCTATGTAATGACAGACACACACACACACAGTTCCAATTATCTCTGTTCTCTGTCTTCTCTTCTAACTTCTCTTCTCATCTTCTCTATTTCCATCTCTCCGCCCACAATGTGTATAAAATTTCTGTTGTTCATTATGATCTCAATCACATTATACATGAATTACGTAATTCAGTTATTCTCGGCTGAATTAATTATAATAATAGCAAACTGTCTTTTTCTAACCGCCAATTATTGTTAATTAGAACTTCAGACTCAATACAATATTGGATGTTATGAGAAAATTTGCTATTATTATAAATGAGATATATTATAAATTCAACAATAAAAAAAGTAGCTACAAAAATATTGCCAAGAAACTCATAAAAGGCACACTATTCTTACTATTTGAAATGAATACCATAATTCTCCATTATTATGACACAATCAATTCATTTTTAGCCTGTTTGTGGAAACTCAGGCCAATTTATTATGCTAATCAAAAATTTAAATTAAGCTTTGTTCTACTAAACTTGTAGTAATAAGAGTGTATAAAATCAATGAATATTTCTGAGACAATTATGCAAACATGGTATACCACACGACATAATATAATAATAATGTTCCACATTACTATTCTTCATAAACTGGTGAGGAGAGCACCCTGCCTTGAGGGATGGAGAGCAAGTGGACTGAACTGTTGAGCATGCTCAGCTTTATATAGTTTCTATGTCACTTATTTTTAGAATTAGTTTCTGCACATGAGCAATGAGTCAGCAAGCTGGACGGGCCCAGTTCATTGTGTATTTATTTCATATGCACAGACACAGTCAGTCAGTCAGTACTTCTAGCAGTCTGCTTTGCGAGTCACCCGATACCACAATCCCCTACACGTCTTATTAAACTTTACTGTCAAGATTTGCGGAGTACCGGGAGCGCAAGTGGACTGCCTAAATGCTCACTGAAGTTGTACTATTTATGACGGAGTTATGATCTTGTTTCTGAATTTAGCAATGAATTACAGTCAAAGCTTAACAATTCCTACTTTTTTGATATCAAATATAATCTTATTATGTAGATTATACGTACTTATTAATATTGAATATGATTAATCCACATAAATTCAGGATTATCTTATCTTCAAGATAACTCAAAAGTACTAAGTTGCAATATACATAATGCTTCTCCAAACTAGATTAATTTTGAATTTTCAATTCCCATGTTCCATTGATGAACAAAATATTGCATTGTTGATATTATTTTTGCTATGAATTAAGACAAGATAAAAAATTACTCATTAGCATTTATCGTTTGGGTGTACCATCACTCAGGGCAGAGTATGTGAATTTATTATGTACTTGCATGATAGTACTATTTTAGTTGAGTTGCTCAATGTTTAGGATGATTTTTCTTTTCTTCCTATTGATCTTTGTGGAGATCACTAGGTATATACTGGTTGTCGTGACCATTTGATCTTTGTACATGTATATAGAATAAATGTTATTAAATGATACCAATCAAAACTTTATGATTACTAAGGAAATTACAATAAGGTTATAAGAACCAGTTTGTAGCTACTTAAACAACTTCCATCCAATACTCTACATTATATTGAACTACTAATTTCCCAGATATTTATTAGCCACTCTCTTATAAAATATGATTCGTTCATTAGCATGGTTATTGTGCAAATGATTTTTTTATAATTACAACCATTAGTAGAAAAAAAGGTATAAAAAATGCACGAACTAAGTCAGTCCCCATACTAACATGCACACTTAAGATCATAGTAAATGTTATATTTTCTGTGGTAATACGTATGCAACATTTTCTGAAAGATGAATTTCTTCATAAACTGGAGCTTCACAGCGTTTTTCAGAAGTACTCGGTGTTGCAGTTGAATCCATTTCATTCCGGAATGTTTTTTTCCTCTCTAATATACAGTAAACCTCACAAAATTGTCTCAGTATCAGATAAACGAACAATGTTGACAAGCATCCCCCCATCATACTGCAAACCATAGCTAACTACAGTGAATATTGAAATTGTTGAATCGGAGTAATTGTTATCAATGCAATTTTCCTGTAGTTGTAAATAATAATAATAACACATACTATAAATCACACCTTTGAACTCACTGTAGTTGTACTATTTATGATGGAGTTATGTTCTCCTGCACACAACTGTATAATATCCATATCCCATTGTTCATCTACTCCACATTTTATTAAGCTTGTTCTGTTGCTTAGCCATTCTTTGCACTTTACTTCAACTGAAAATTCACCAGATGTATTTAAGTTGTACTGAACAATAGAAAATGTCATGTTTTCTGAAATAAGAGGACATCTCCCTGTAATTTGCAAAGTTCATAATAGAATTAACCAAAAAATATTCTCAAAGAGAAATAAATTTATAAAATGTGGACACCAGCCAATAGGTATGACTCTCATAGGTACTCGTGGGATTTGGGTCTGGAGAAATTACATAACAATGAAGAGGATTGGAACATCAGGGAGGAGGAGTTCTGTGTCAACAATATGATACAATTACCTATGTGTGGCTCTTGTTGCAGATTAAAACTTTATTTTTTCTCAAAATGAAGACAAAAATCAAGTATAAGTAGATGAAGGTCAACTACGCATGGCATATCTAAGTATTTGCCAACACACAACATCAATTATTTCAGTGGGTTTACAACACACAACATTAATTAAGTTCAATTGAGACAAGGCAGTTCGTTATCCATTACATGTTGCCACATATGTATGTTATAGTAAAAATAGAAGCTATTTGTATAATTTGAAAAGGAGGAGTTCTGTGTCAACAATATGATACAATACATATGTATGTTATAGTAAATATAGAAGCTATATAATTTAAGCTACTTGTATTGTCATAATCCATCACTTATCTTGTATACATGTATTTGAATTTATACATAAACTTCAACAGCATAATACATTAATTCATCATTATGAACATCTTTCTAAATAATATTTTCAGTATTATTAAGGTGCCATTCTCTTACTAAGTTCGAAGTGTTGTGATAGTTTCCCCGGACAAGATTTTATAGATAATAATATAATATCATATATGCGACTAAAACTAGACACTTGGATCTCAGTAGCTGAAGATAAAGAATAAACTCTTGGCAAAATAGTAACTTGATAATTTGATATATTGATTAGATTCTTCCATGACATTACATAACTGAACCCCAGCTGGGAATCAGTCCTTGGATTTAAATACACTTCAGTTGGAAGATATCTTGAATCTGATATGTAATATTATATTTAAACTGTAAAATATTGTGCAAGTATATTAGACATAGATCTTTATTGGAAAAATTAAAAAGTAACTGTACTCTGAATATGTAGTATTGTAGTATAGTATTTATAATTACTAGCAGAAGTAGTCTATGTGGTGAACTAAATGTTACTCTTACCTAGCATCTGGAATGTGAGCATTAGAGAGTATTCATCATTACATTTAATTGTGGTCCCATTTACATAAAAAGGGTCTAATATGGTGACTGTTCCCCTCATGAAAGAATTGTTGGCGGAAATAACTTCATATTTAAGTTTTGTGGGTCCTAATGTATCCATTATTATATTCCCTTCAGGATTTCTTCTACTGTTAATACCAAGAAGAGAACTGTCACCACTTATGGTTAATAATTCCCAGTTAATAAAAGTACTCCCGTAGTTAGTGCACTGAAATGTCACTGTGTCATTTGGACACAATGTTTGTGTCTTGCCAAGTTCTCCTAAAATAAACACATATAATTTGTATCACAATGATAACTTGACAAAATTACCTTTTATTTTGGTAAAGAAGAATAAAGTAATCAGAAATTTAAGTTTGAACATAATTGCTAACTAGTTATAGGTATAATTGACCAAAATATAAACTCCATCCTTTACAAGAAATCATTGTTGATAATTTTTTTGCAAATTTTCAAAATTGTTAATTTTGGGAAATAATATTTCTCAGTATTTCTCAAACAGTACAAGACATAATACTGATATAGTGAGATGTAGTATATTGATGTAATGAAAAAACAATCAGATTCTTGATAATCAGACCCCAATAAGTTTATCAACTGAGACTTGAGAACTATGTGTTTTGTACACCATATGATGGCATCTACCTATTATCTTGTTTGGTTAAGTAAATGGAAAGGAAGATCTGCAATCGCTAAGACTGCTAGCCAGTTATATTGTCTATGTATTCACCTGACCACCAAACATCACACCTTGAAAAGGGTCCATTTTACACCCATAAGAAAATTTGTAAACTGTGTCTTGATATAATTAGAGTTAACAATTTTTTTACAAGGCTGTATAGGATAACAAGCTAGTTATCAACACATTATACAATAATTTACAATTTTGTTTTGGTTGTCAATGGACACTTTACATGCTTTAAGTGTGTCTTGCATTTTTCTTCTTATTAATTGATCAAAGTATGTAGGCTAATTTTGGGTCCAATTTCTTGCATTACCTACTGCTATTCTATTTCATTCCCAATACCATCCTAGTTTCGTATTTCCATAATATTATCTTGATTTCAAGATTGAATAAAGTTGAAGTGATATTAGTTGTTGGAAATCTTATGAAAGTGAAACCTACTTGATTTTTCAAGTTGAAACCATTCTCCATAAATGTTTACATTATTTTATTAATCAAACTTCTCAGCTGAAGTTCAGCTAGCCATCATCAGTGAAACAAAAATAATAGTAGCTGTAGAAATGCTGTATATGATAAAATGAGTTTCAGCATCATTCCAGGCAGTTGTTATATTTTTATTTCATTGTTGATGGCTAGTTGAATAGCAGCCCAGATATTTGATTAAAAAAATCATTTTTGACTGCAGTAGATTGAACTATAACGGTATGTCCGTACCAAGTCAACAAATATTATCCAGGATGGTGAAACCTATAATATAAACCAAAAATGAACTGTGCTATTAAAAATGAATAAATTGCCGTTAATATGATTATCTGATTTTTTTTATTGTTCATCACTAGCATAGCCAATATATAAGAACTATGACCGTTAAACATTGCATGTCACCTCCTCATAGTGAAAATGTCTAATTTTTAAAAATTATTTAATCTCAAACTAAAATTCCTTAGCACGAATGTTTAAATAATCATTTGTGCTCATAATATTCACGTTTCCTCTACCCTGAAGAGATTTGAAGTATCTGTAGTACATGATTTCATAATATTCCTCCCCTATGATATGTATTTCCACTATCACACTTATGATAATAATCTGTATATTATTTGAAGCATCTGTAGATAATTCTGTTTTTTTGTCATGCTACTAGCTGAATCAAATAAGCTATTACAAGATGTAGCTATATTAATTGAATTCGTGAATTAGTATAGACAATCAGGTGCATATTGAGGTGTACATAATGTGTACATAAATACATATTAACTTATTATGTACAAGTAATAGTTTTATCTTCACTATAAGTTTAGTTACAGCATAATTATTGTCTCTCTGTTAATGTGTTTGCTATAATCTGATACCCTATGAAAAGAACCTATTTATGTGAATAATTCATAATACAGCTAATATCAATTTTATGATTTAGATCAATAATTGTATAATTATTAGGATATTAATACAATGGAAGAAGAGCACGAGTTAACATGCAGTTGTCCTATGAATCGTATCGCTTGTATTTAGTAACTTCACATTAAAAATTTTCAATAAGCCCTGTTGGAATGGAGGCCCCTCCCCCCCTGTATCTAACCCTGAATGTGTATACAACTGAACTCATTAAACCAACATTAATACATTTACTTATTTAGATTGATTGATTTCATAGAAACAGAAGCAATTGAGAGAATTAAAAGAAATCTATAAAGTGGTATTTGAGTTCAATTATAGTTGAACCTCAAATTAAGAAGTTGCAAGAAAGAAGTCTTACATTTACAGAATGGAGGCCCTCGACATATTTTTCTGGAAATGGCTTCAATATACAGGTCATGGTTTGTCTCTAAAAATTTTAGGTACATTCTGCTGTTTTTTTAAGCATATTTTCTAGTCAGATACACTGCTAAGGATAACTAGCGTGTGTCTTTGTTATCACATTCTTTCATTATATTTTATCTATTTTTATTTTATTTATCTATTTTTATTTTATTTATTTATTTTATTTATTTATTTATTTTCATTTATTTTATTTCATTTATTTATTTCTTTACTTACATTATTTATTGGTGGGGTTAGTTAGCGGTTTTCTGTCATTGGTGAGAGCTAAAGTAGTAGTGAGCAATTCTGGACAGAACTTGTTGACACTTATATTAAGTTGTGGTTAGAAAGGGGTGTTTAAATTATACTTTACCAGGAGACCAGTCTGGATACCCCTCTTTGAGCCCTCATAAACTTGCACACCAAAGCATTAAATACCAAATGAGCATATACAATTTAGCTTATTCTAGTTTCTTCATTTAAAATTTATTTAGTAGTGATTAATTATAGAGACAATATTAGGCTCGGGTGTCCAGGCAGCTCCTCTTGCTTAACACTAAAACTATGTTCTCCAAACTCCCCATTAGAAACAGTGTTAATATTTGAGGTAAGTCATATTTTCAGGTAGCAAAAATTATAGCTGAAATATTGGTCCTACAATTGATGGGACTGGTGCACAGCTTTTTGGCTATTGCTTGAGTAAACAAGTCACTATTTAGTGTAAGACTGTAAACTGTGCTGTAATTACTTCAAACTCATCACTATTAAAAATAGGGTGTTTGGATAACTCAGTTTGCCTGGACAGTGGACACCCCAGTTTAAAGCATTATTATTGTTTCCATAGTTAGTGAAACTAAAGATATTTGAAATGGAGAAACTAAAGGATATAAGATATTATTGTATATGCTCATTTGGTGACGTATGTATTTGTTATGGAAGTTATAAGGGCTCAAAGTGGGGGTGTCGAGACAGTGACTCCTGGCAAACACCTCGCTAGGTGTTATTAAAGCACTCCGCTTTAACGTGTGTTTTTTTTTAAGTATTAAGTTAATATTGAGGATAATACTGTAAACTGTGCTGTAATTCTTTAGTATTGATGTGTTTTTATTTTTATTTTTTCCAAGTCAAATAGTTGTGGAGAGAGGTGACTATGGCATTGAAACCCTTTACCATAGGTTATATAAAAACTCTGGCCTATTTAAGTAGCTGGAATGCTTCTGTCTGGAACACAGGTCATTTAGATGAAGATTTCACTACTATAATTCAATGGCTACAGAGCTACTTGTAACTATTAGGCATTAACTTCAGGCAAATTAAATGATTGTAGCCTTATTGTTACTTTTGTATAGAGATTTGTAACCAACCTTTGTGTGAATTACTTGTTCACAAATGGCTCCCTTGCCATCCCTGGAAAAAATGAGATAGTGTACTGAAAATGTCAAAAAACAACAGCAACAACAAACAGTGAACATAGCACAACCTTGTGATGAATAAATTATTACAAGTAACATAAAGAGTGCAGGTAATATTAGAAAGTACTACCTTAAGCAAATGCAGTGGGGGGCATGGTAATTTTGGAGTACAATGAAGCAAGGTGATTCCTCACAAGAACACTCTTAGCCGCAGAAAAGCATGCCCTTGGAGTCCCTCTTTACCGAAGCCTCATCCTACATCGCTGAAATGTATATTTCGTTAATGCATTTCTTGGGGTAAGCACAGGTCAAAAGTTGAATTTTCCTATGTCTCCTTCTGTGGAACATTTCACACTTATTCTAAATTTCCTCATGAGGATTGCTCTAAAATCAATTTGTTTCTATTCTTATAAGGAAATGTTATATAATGATACAGTATAAGAAATATACTTTAGTTGGAGACATTGGGTAAAAGTTTACTCCATTCTTCCTGGCTTAGTCAATCAATTTCATAAACGAATTACTATTTAAATAATATTTAATGATATTTATAGATTCATTAATTCTTCCAGACGTAGTAAATATTATTCCAATTAATGGAAATATGTATTTTGTTTCTTGGATTCCTGGACCACAATATTTCCACTTGTTTCTTAAGAGGATGAGGAGTACTTGGGAAAAACCCACTCACATTAGTGGAACAGTCATCTCCTATAATGATACAACTAGTTTTTCTATCTATTTTCCCTACTGCCCCACATTCATATGCTACAATGGAATTTCAATTGGTAATATATTGTATATTCTATAATAACCAAATTTACTATATTTCAGGTTCACATTGTATATTTCTTTAAGATAATGCCAGGTACTCAGTTATTAAGTACAGAACAAGCCCATTTGGGCTCAAAGTCCAATTAAGATGCAAGACCAATTCCTATGAATTAACATGTGGGAGCAATTTCCAGTGGTCTAATATCAGTAACATTATATATGTAATTTTATACCCCATTCTACAACTGGTACATATAACAAAACTGAAACAGCTACAACCAATTCAACTCTTCCTATTGTAGAAACAACATCATCTCCTGCTACTTTTAATACTTCTGCTACTACTTTTGTTGAATAATTGAAATCTACGAAATCTCCATTAAATGTAAGCACATCATTTTAATGAATGTTTTTATTATTTCCAACTGTCCATTTTCCATTCAAGAATATTTCTCAGTTAGCCTTTCCATAACAGATATTATTTTAACGCCACAAACATATTATATCATTATCATTAACATTATTCATTATCATTTACTGTCTGTTTTGAGCATGCTCATTCTGGTTTTTGTGAACACATTTTTTCAGTATGTCAGTCTGTGTAGTGTTCTAGTTGTACAGGCCTCAGACCTCCTGTCTCAGAATTGTTAGTTTATATTATAATCAATTGAGCTTAGCTGTTGTACATAGCTGCATCTTAGGTGAACAGCCTAGGTGGTCCTTCAGAAAGTGGAGCTTGGGATTTACAACCCCATTCTCATGGTCCTTTGAGCCGGATCTGGCAACAATGAAGATGACCAAGACCAGTGCTAGCTCAATCAATCAGCTATTGAATTTTTTAGGCTATTGCTGAACATTAGCTTAGCCATTCTAGCATTGGTTGCAAGCTGGCTTGTTAGGCACTACAAGCTAGCTAACTATTACTGTTTGGTGAACTGGCATCAGCAGCTGGAGCATCACCTGCAACTTAATTGGGAGTAACACCAACCAAGCAAGGTAGTTGGAGCACTCCCACTGGAATGGACTGTCTGTGAGCCTCAAGTAAGAAACTCACTTTGCAAACGACGCCATTTTCCAGTCTGCAAGATCTTCTTCAGAGAGGTTCGAAAGTGCACAATCAACAGCAATTAACACTTAGCCTGAACCATCATCAACACTTCAGCTAGCAGTCTGAGGAGTAACTACAGCAGCAGCAATCACATTTGTCCTTCAAGAAACTTGTGCAGCACAGCCAACCTTACAAGAATCAGACCAGACAGCCTAGCAGTGGCCAGGTCAACGGAGCAAATCAACAGAATTAAGTTCAGACTACTCCCATCAGATGCAAGGTTACAAAGGCAATCAAGGCAGCTGACAAGCTGATGTAAGTTGTTGGCAACAGTGAGTGAATCTGTTTTTAAGACAGCAGCCACTTCCCCAGCACCAGCTGGAGCAATAGCAGCAAGTGCAACTGTAACAACTCACCCCAAAACAACAGCTCCCTCTGTGTCAGAGACTTTCACCAATTTTATGAGAGGTTTTCAGCTGTGATAAACATTCATGGTGATGCTTACAGTGATGGTGACAAAGCTAACATATTGGCACACACCATGCAAGACAGAGAGGCCAAGAATTTGGTGGAACTTTATGCTGCAACCAGTTATGCTGAAGCAATGGAACAACTCAAGGCCAGATATGGCAGAGCATAAGCACTTTACCCTCAGCTTGCAGAGGATCTGACTGCCGGAAGCAAATAATATGACTAAACACAGGACAGCATGTATGCCATTCAGGAAAAGGTGCATATCCTGCAGGCCATGGAGAAAGTCAAAGGTAAGTCCATTGAGCAGCTCACTGTGGCTATGATAGTCAGGGATTTTGAGAGTGGGTGAAATCCATTGGTGACACTGAAGACTTGCGCACTGTGACTGACCTCCTTAAGTTTGTGGACATTTTGTATTACAATCTGAGCAAGAAAAAAAGACCTCCAGCAGCAAATGAGCAGCAATATCAGCAGTCTCAGCAAGAAGACAGCAAGACAGCAGACAGCAGAGTCTGTCGTGTGCAAGAATGGTAGCCACCCCTTGTTCAGGTGTCTCACCTTCACCAATGGGACTGTAAACCAGAGATGGAAGTGGATAAAGCAGCATAGATACTGTGCAAACTGTCTGCGCTTCACTCACACAGTGAACTCATGTGCATCAGCACAGATGCAAATTGTGTAAGCAGAAGCACAACTCTCTGCTGCACCAAGACAAGAGCAAGCAACAACCTGGATGAACAGCAAACATAAAAACTATTGAATAGTGATCCAACAGCTGCAGAATCAGCCAATGTATGCATTGTTTTCATTTATTACCATGTATTGGTTCATGTTGGCACCCCAGTATGTTTGGGTCTTGCATTGCCAAACAAACGCCATGAACATAAACAGTTAATAGTGTACACCTGAGATCTGACGAAATTATGGTGAGTTTTGATGTATTCTCCTATTTCCACATTTATGGCCAACTTGTACATGGAATTCTTTGAGAAAGAAGCTTTAAACTCAACTCTAGTTAAACCTGTATTATGGAAGAAATAAATGTAGATGACATTTTACCATGAATCAGAGGAAGATAGTAAGCTACCTTTTTTGGATTGCTTGTTAAAGAGAGAGAGTGATGGTATGCTTACATCCACTGTGTACAGAAAACCTACACACACGGACATATACCTTCACTTTAAGTCTCATCATCCTAATCATGTAAAGGGAGGAGTAGTGAGATGCTTGTATCAGAGAGCTAGGATGGTAACTATAATATAAGTGAAAACTTGAAGGAAGAAGAGAAACACCTACACAAAGTACTTCAAAGTAATGATTATGACAATGCTATCATTAGGGCAGGCTCTAAAGAGTTACCTAAAGATCACACATATACTGAGCAAAAGAAAGGTTTGATTCTTGCTATTCTGTACATAGCAGGATTGAGTGAGAGCATTCAAAGAGTGTGTATATAATAGAGACTTTGACATCAAAACAACATTTAAGTCTGGTAAGACACTAAGATCACATCTTACTAAAGTCAATGATACTATACCTATTAGAACATCAGGATGCTTGTAAGAGGGGTGATGAGAAGGTTTCAGCAATTGCTGAACATGCTCTGCAGCAGCATCACCCCATTAAATGGGATGAGGTAAGAGTTGTAGACAGAGCCAGTAAGAATCATGAGTTGAAAACCAAGGATGCTCTACACATACAGATGACACCTGACAACAACGAGTTTAACAGAGACATAGGTTTAGAACTTCTAGGATGCTGGCTGTCCATGTAGCGTGCAGTTCACCCTCCAGGGATATAATAAACAGTAAGCGTGCCCCCCAGAAATCTTGCTGTTTATATATCACCAGGAGAGTTCAACCTCAGTTGACCCCTGAAGAGGACTTCAGCAAGAAGTCGAAACATCGGGTTATAAGTTATAATTAAAAATATTGGCTGTTAAAAAGATAAAAACTTTCCTATTATTATACATATAACATAATACTTAGATTTTAGATTATATACCCCAAATAGGTATATCTCCGCTGCGCTTGCTTGATAACCAAAATCTCAATTTATACTGGGCAGTGAGAGTCTCCCTTCCCTCACCAAATTACACCTGCAAAAAACAACAACTAGTGATGTGCTACAGCACAAACTGCTAGCTAGCTGGTCTCACTGGTATTCAAATTTGAATGCTAGCTGTTATAATATTTATTTGTTAGTTGAATGTTCTTGTTCAGTTTAGCTATTCCTTAGCAACACACAGTTCTTGTACAAATTATATACACTTGACCACTAAATACACCACCGCATGACTTGCACCATACTTTCTGCAGGATAGAAATTGATTTTTCAGGTTTAAGTGGTCAAGATCACAAATCGAAGAATTCTGCTTATCAAGTCACTTCTGCAAATAACGCTTCGTTGAAAATGCTTTATAATTATAGTACCATAACTCTAGTAGAAAAAGTATCGAATTATATTCTCTTAGCTTGACTATTGGACAATGGATTTTCAAGTAAGAACAAATCTGTTACGCAAGCTTATAGCTACGACTAACAGCCATCAACCAAGGTAACTTAACACTAGTCTCGTGGGGCCAGACCCATTACCAAAGGCAAAGCTAGAAAAGGGGGGGGGGGGGTGCGCTGTACAGCACTCACAAATTCCTTAGTCTGTCGTAGCCAGACCACGTAGCGCAAAGCGCGAGGAGTGTCTGGGGACATAGCCATACCAAATTTGTTCTGGAGGAATATAGAAGTGGTGAGTGCCCCACCTCCTTTATACCTGAATTATACCACAAATTAGCCATGATTGATAAACCTAGCGCTGGAAAGGTGGCTGACACGCACAGGAATTTCTATTTGTGGTTGAGGAGGGCTATTCCTTGTAATTTGCTAACGGTAATTGACCATCCAATATACGTGCGGCAGAACAGATTTGGTATGGCCAGGTCCCCGGACCAATTCCCAGCGTAGCGGTTCGGTAAAGGGTCTGGCTACGCCGGACTACGAATTCCTCGGGTAAATGCGGTGTCGAAGTAGAAGTTTTGGCTTATTGCTCTGCTCTAACAGTTCGCAGTTTAACTGGCTGGAATAGTTATTTTTTATGCAGAAGTGACTTATCTTCTGATCATCCAAGGTCACTCCCAATTTCTTTCTGCTTCATTCTCCAAGATAAAAGCGAAGTGTGAGAGCAAAGCAACAAGCAAACGTTTCTAATTCGCGTTTTGTGGTAATCTGGTGTCCTGATTAACACCGCATTTTCCCCAGGAATTTTTAGGTCCTGTACAGCGCACCCCCCTCACTCGACCAGACCCTGTTATCGCTCTGCGTTTGGTAAAGGGTCTGTCCCCGCGAGACTAACTTAACACTGCCACTAATGGAATAGAAAATGAACTCCGCTAATTTTGCAATCCTAATTGTGAACATAGTCCTCTTCTGTCTTGCAGCTCATAGTCTCTTTTTTTCCTGCACTAATGTGTACTATGCAGCCTCAACTTTGCCAGTCACGCATCTACTCGTCCAATATAGATATATGTATTATAATTATATATTTATTTCCCTCTAAAATTAATTAGCCATCTCGTGAGTATATATTATATATTATATAAAGGGATAGATAGATAGATAGATAGATATATAGATATAGATTATATAGAGATAGAGCTTTCTTGCTATATTATATACAACTGTTTGGAGGATAGTGCAGTATAAAACAGGTGATGATTTTAGAAATAAATTTTGACCGAAAATTAGCGTCACTAATTCAAATTCTAGGAATCAATTTACTGTGTAAATCCCTGAGAAATATACTATCAACTTACAATTACATGAAATGATTAAACGAAAGTTCGTTTACGTCAAATTGTGTCAACTTACGTTATACCTTCACTGTACTTTATTGGTTCACAGCAAAGATTGGAATGATAGAAAAGTGTATTTAAAATGTATAGAACCACCAGAAAGAGTAAGCGTTTTAGAAAGAAATCCAGTAAGAGTTTATTGTGGTAGCACTTCACCTGTAAACTGGACCCATAACTCGTCCCCACTTGCTTTTACCAGTGAAGGCCCAATTGATGCTCCCGTTCACAGTCGACATGAAATTGGTCACAAAGAAATAACATTAATAGGCTTACTCGAAAATGATACTGGATACTACATTTGCCAAGGGAAGTATTATAATACATTATTTAAAAAGTTCATTCATGTATTAGTAATGAAGCACCCAGAGATTGGATTAGTCGCACCTTCATTAATGGAAGCCTCTAGGGGTGGCTCTGTTACGCTCCACTGTGGGAGCGCAGGAAGTGTCGAGTGGTTTAGCGTACACTACCAAAATCAAACTAAATTTCTACGAGGCAACTCCCTTACTTTGTATCATTTAAGGAAGGAACACACAGGAGTCTACGTCTGCAGAGGACGCCCGGAGCGAACCACCACCCGCAGAACAATTTTTCACGCCAAAGCTATAATTTTTGTGGATAATGTGATACAGCGCATGAATAGATCGAAAGATGAAACTTGGCGAAGTAGTCTTTTGGGAAGATTGAGAGCTAGGTATGCCACCTTGACTCCGATCACCCAGCGGTTAAACCATACAGTCACCCAGCGGTCACAAAATTAATATTTTGTTAATCTATTTATTACTACCGACATTAACTATTAGCTAATGGTTGCTTACTTTTTAATAACTGTGATTGCTTGTTGTCAAAATATACTCGTAGTTTAGATAGTCAGAATGACATCAGATACTACAGAAAATACCAGTACTGGGAAATTGAGTTAAGAAAACGGTTCTTAGCAAAGTATATACTAGTGATGTGCTTGAGCATAAATTGCAAGCGAGCCTGTGCACTACCGAAACTTCTAAAGAATCTATCAGTCCATTTCCAAAAGTATAAGTATGTAGCCGTTGTGACTATACTTTAGCTAACAGAACGACTTACTTGCCTAAACTTCAGGAGTACCGGTATTTTCTGTAGTCTCTAATATTTGCATTCTGGCTAGCTATCTGATCAACAAACACCCTACCTACTATAAACAGCAGAATTTTTTTAAATTACATCCAGTAAAAGGTCGCAATAACCGGTCGCAATAACATTTTTTGAGACTTAAAAAAACAAGTAGATTTGAAGAATTACCTCACAGTGTCCAGTATAAGAGTACGTTTTTAAGGCCTGAGTGTGTCTCGTGGCATTTAGAGACAACTTAATACAAAGAGGTAAACATTGAAAATAGCTGTTGACCATAAATATAGCAAATACAGAACTACTATCTTACCTTAGCATCCTGAGTAGTGATAACACAGTACTATCAAATATAAGCCATTCTAACTACTTCTATTACCAGTAACTCTTGAACAAGCTCTTAGCTACAAAAAAAGCCTGAGTCATTTTTGTAAATTGATGTAGTTCACATGGAATTCGTACTTATCTCAGCTTTGCCCAGTAGTGAACAGTAGCTAGTAGTTCACAGTATAGAAATCAAATATCATACAATATAGCTCAACAGTATAATGCAACAAGCGATCACAACGATCATCATTATACTCACTCCATACCTAGACCAAAATTATAGAGAGAACTTTGTGTGGTAACATTGAAATAATCATTGTAAAGTGTTGTAGAGGATCAGTGCAGGAAAGACAACTTTATATATTTTTCTAGAAGCTCTTGTTATGCTTGGCAAGAAATGCTGCAAACATATTATCAAATCAATGATTCTTTTTGATAAATTTCATTGATAAATTTAAATACATTTTTGTGGGGCCAACCACAGTACAGTTACAAGGATAGCAGGGGGAGGAGCTTGATGTGCTTGACTATAAGGTGGAATTCTGGTCAGCTGCTACATTGTCAGCTACCACACTGGTTTCACAGATTTGGAACTAAATCTTTTTAGAACTAACTTGATACACATGTGGTATCTCCTTTGAGCTTGGCACACATATTTTCCTATTAAGTCACACTATGTGAGTGGATGGCTATAAAATCACTGTAGTCCGTCCCTACATCCAGGTTCGGTTGATCTATGTCTTTCTTTATATCACATCATAGCTTATTATCTTAATATCTAATTAATTTTCATCATAACTTCCATGAATACTTTCAGGGCTAGTCAGGAAGTGATAGGGTAGTTATGGTTGCTGACAGAAGAGTATGAGACTATTCCAGAGACCAATTCTGGTGGCAGTGTACCCAGCTGAAATCAGGATTTACAGAGACTGCAGCTGCTTAGTGATTTGCAAGGACTTGGCTTAATAAAACCACAATTTTAAACTAGATTTCAAATCTAGAGAAGTCTGTAACTACAAAGTGAATGATATGGCCATGCTATGACCAACAAGGAAACAAGGTGTGTTATTGTTGTTTTGTTTTCAGGTCTTCTGTCACACTATTCAAGCTTTTCACACTCAGTTCTAGCTTTTTGTGCCCAGCCAAAGTTTCTCATGCTCCTTCAAGCTTCATTGCACCTATATATCAGCTCCTCACACACTGCTCAAATGTTACTGAGAATAATCATAGTGAGATTTCTTCTTTCTGGCTACTGATACACAAAAAAAAACTGTCAAAAAATGGACATTTAGACATTTGCTTCATTTAATTTTCAGGTTATTTAGTTCAACTGAGCAGCAACAATATAATAATGTACTAGTGATAGTGTAGTATTTCAGTGCACTAACTACACTTGTGTATCACTTAGCTGGACACTTGTACTACCCAATGGAGAAGACTGTTACAAGTTTGATATGAATGGAAATATTATAAATACAGAAGAATTGCCTGAGCATCGTTGCAATTCCTCTAGATTGCAATTGAGAGTTATTTCTGCTAACAGTTCATTTTTTCAGGTTACTCTGTCTATTCTTGACCCTCTTACTATCAATGGAACTACAATCAGATGCAATGAGTATTCCATTTTATAGATCCAAGTAAGCTGTCTAAACACCTTGTGCTTATGTGATATTTATAATAAATAATTTGATGAAATACACATTGTCATAATGAAGTGATATCAATAAAACTACATATTTCCATATAGCACTTGCTCATTAGTTATTCCAATAAGTAATAATTATTTCTAGAAAGTACCGGCCACACCATGGCACTTCATGATGTACTATTTTTTGCAATATTATGATTGCTGTAGCAGCATAATATATTTTTTAACCATGGTAGTTTCCCTCTGCTGATCCCTTTTTTCCTGAGCTATTTTAGTTTAGTTTTTTTTTTCATTCTTGTTAGCTATATAATGGATTCCTTCTCATCCCTTGTCTGACACACTATGAAACTACCTTTTCTTCTTTTATAGGTAACTCAGACACACAAAACCAAAATCAGTAATTGTCGAAATCGCAGATAGCCATTGTTGTGAGCTGAAGAGTAGTGGACAGTTCTGGACAGAAAACATTCTGACACTTGGGGGTGTTTGGATAACTTAGTTTTGGTGTTAAATAGGAGGCGCTGCCTGGACTCCCCAGTTTAAAGCATAATATTGTCGCCATAGTTAGTCGCAACTAAATGATATTTGAAATGAAGAAACTAATGGATATAAGCTATTATTATTTATAAGCTCACTTGGTAAAGTATGCATTGGTGTAGAAGTTATAAGGGCTCAAAGTGGGGTGTCCAGACAGCGCCTCCTGGCAAACACCTCGCGAGGAGTTATTTAAGCAACCCATTTTAGCAGTGTAAATTCATATCAATACAGTTCATACCAAATGAGCATATATATAATTCATAGCTTATATCTCCAGTTTCTTCATTTAAAATATATTTTAGTAATGACTAACTATGGATACAAGATTAGGCTGGGGTGTCCAGGCAGCACCTTCTATTTAACTTTCTTCTGAACTATAGAAAAATTGATCAAAATAGGATCAAATTTTTGTTTTATTCTTATAATGAAACTGTTACGGTTTCCTCGTTTATAAATATTTTAGCTGTTGAGATTACACGAAGATAAACTCCTATAAAAGAAATAACCATTATGTTATCATAGGAATTTTTTTTGGTAATTGTTGAAGTTAGACTAATACTGCTATAGAGCGGTTAGCTCTAAAAGGGCTTCTTCAGTGGCTGGTTCTTCGTGTCGATACACTGCGTTTGCTACGGTGAACATATTCATAAAAAGACTAGTTCAGTGATTGTATAAGTAGTTTTAGCGTGTCTGATGGTGACTACTTCGTTTTATCAGACCCAGGAGCTGTTGCTGATGATCCATAATGAGCCTATATTAAAATATAAGTCCTGCAATTGATGGGACTTGTGTATCTTTTTGGCTGGTGCTGGAGTAAGCAATTAATCAAGGGTAAGAGGGTAAACTGTGCTGTAATTCCCTAGAAATGCATGTTGTTGTTTTTTTTCTTTGTTTTTTTTCAAGTTAAATAGTTGTGGAGAGTGATGAATATGGCATTGAAGCCCTTTACAATAGGTCATATAAAAACTCTGGGCCTTTCAAGTAGCTGGAGTGCTTATTTTGTCTGGAATACAGGTCATTTAGATGACACTTTCACTACTATATTCAATGGCTACATAGCTACTTGTAACTTTTAGGCATTAACTTCAGGCAAACTAAATGAATGAATGTAGCCTTATGGTTACTTTTGTATACAGATTTTGTATATAATGTATGAATTACTTGTG
>WLWD01004513.1_pt1 | contig 33753 bp, 63 predicted proteins | sample 6712731 | NCBI WGS metagenome assembly WLWD01 (sample SAMN12718690, study PRJNA576275) | sponge metagenome | isolation source: marine sponge | host: Mycale hentscheli | place: New Zealand: South Island, Marlborough, Capsize Point | collected 2014-11-01
AATACCTTTTTCTACTAATAATGTTATTTCTTTTTCCGTCATTTCTTTTTAATTTATTTTTCCTTTATAAAATCTTCCTAATATATTTCCATTCAGATAATAATCTCTTTCTAAAACCTCATGCTTAAATTGAGCTTTGGTTTCTTCATAGGTAAGAGATGCTTTGCTAAAACAAATTTTAAGTATGGTTCTGTATATCATTTTACCATCTTTGTATGCTTGCTTTAGTTCTTTGTTGCTACTGAAATAGTTTTCATAGTCTAACTTAATAACTGTTTCATATTTCTTAGCTCTCTTGTCTGTCATGTTAGCCAACGCCTTCTTGCCAAACTTTTTCTTTCTCTTACTATAAAAGTTTTTCTTACCTATGTAAGAGTACATTATCCCGCTTTTATGATCTAAATAGTTCATCATGTAAACAAATCCTACAGCGCCTTCTGGAATCAAGTTCTCATTAAAGTCTATAACCCTTGTTCCTGACTTAGCTAATGGAGCATCTATTTCTATTTTCCAAGGATACATGTCCTCTTTTATTTTACTCTTTAAACTTTTCATGGCAAATGTTTTATTGTACCTGTTAATGCTTTAGTTAATATTGGATACAGATGTTCTCTGGTTGTACGTAGTCCGTGAGACTCTACACAATCTGATATATCTTTTTCTAATTTTAAATGTGCAAATGATATATTATATTTCTCTTTGTATTTAAGCATTGCTTTTATACCTGCTTCATCATTATCAAATAATGTACATACCCCTTTATAAGTTTCTTTTAATTTTAAAATTACATGTTTTGGAATCATTGTATTCTCACTATCCGGTGCTATGCATTCTGCATTTGTGAACCCTAATTTATGGAAAGTGAGAAGGTCTTTCATAGAACTACATATCACTAAGTAATCCTTTTCAAATGTTAATTGATCCACTCCTTGAATATAATCTTGAACTTTAAAAAATCTTTTATCTGATAAGGGCTGATATATTTTATATAGATCTCCAGAAGATCTGTAGTAGCCATACATTTTAAGACCTGTAATAATAAAACAATCATCTTTATCTTTTTCTAAAGTAAAAGACTCTATTGGTTTAACATTATATAAATCTAAAATTTTAGATCCAATCTTGTATTTATTCCAATAGTTCTTATCTGATGATGTCCATTCTCTGTTTACATGAGATTTAACTTTAAACTTATTTCTTATTTTGAATTGCGATACATCATACTGTTTATGATCTAATAAATAATTATTGTAATCACCTATAACTTTTAATGCTGCTTCTCCAAATTTAAGATTAAATATCTCTTTTACTAAGTTCATACCGTCACCTTGTAAACCTGATGAAAAATCTTTGAACTTATATTTGTTATCTTTAAAATAAATAAACATTGATGGTTCTTTATCTTTTGAATTAAAAATTGATGTCATTTTTATATCTTGACCATCTAACTTTTCTGTTAAATTTAAATAGTATTCAAAAATCCATGTCTCTGGAACTTCATTTAAATCAGATACTAATTGTGTTGTTCTTATCATAAAATTAGTTTAATAAAAAAGAGGGACTGTTACATCCCTCTTTAATTTGAATATCAAGGAAGCCCACTAATGAGCCACAACAATTAATGATATTTTTTATAGATCAAATTCAGGAGCTTTTTTATCATCACCGTCACTAAAGCCTTCATCTAAAACTTTAGGTGTAATTTTTGTCCAGTGCTCGTCTTCATTGAATTCAATAAGGTTGCTGTTCTCTGCATCTGCAGATTCAATAACAGTCATACCTTTCTTGCCTTTTGGAAAGAATAAATCATAACCAACATAACTACTGTTTTTTCTTTCAAACTCTTTACCTGCTACTACTATGTTAAACCATTTATCTTTGAAAGGTCTATCTGTGTCAAAGCCTTCTACAAAATCTTCAATTGTAGCGTATTTTCCATCAGCTTCTGCAAACCAAGGTAAACATCCACATGCTTTACATAAAGTTTTCATTTGCTTTAGAATCTCCATGTCTCTGCTGATCTTTATACCACTTTTAGTTTGACCATTTTTATAATAGTAACGATTGGTTTTTATAGTACCAATTTGACCTTCATATCTTCCTTTAGATTCATCTTCTGTATCTCTTAGAAAGCCTTCAAATCCTTCAATAGGTTTTGTTTCTGTATTCAATAACAAAAAGTAACCATTGTCATTATCCATAAAAGGATATCTTTTTAAATTAATACTATTAATTTTTAATGTGTTTACTCCAGGAGTAATTGTTTTTGCTTGTCCCCCACCTTGTGAGTCTACTACGTCTTTTGTACTTAACATACTTGTTTTTTAAAAAATTATTAATTAATCAATATAAATTTCATCCCAATGGGTTGTAAATTTATTGTCTTGTAGTTCACTAAGAACTATTTCTTTGTTCCTTAAGTGCTCTGGTCTAGCACCACATGCTACAGAATCATTTGTAGCGAAGCTCAGGATATTTTTATTTCCTTTTCTATATAAATAACCTATGGCATCAGATTGAGATGTCATAATTCTTTTAATTTTACCTGTAAGATCTAGATCACTAGAAGTAAATTCAGCACCTGCTTTTTCTAGCATTACATCTTTTATATGACCAACTAGTATAACTCTAGGTGCAAGGGTCTTAATGTATTCTATACTTTTAACCATGGCTTCTCTTAAATATGCATAACCTGCACCATTAGGAAGATTTAATATGTTACCATATTGTGCTTTACCACTGTCTTTAGCTAGATTTCCTGCTGCATCTTTTTTAAACCAAGATTTACCCATAGGTTTTCTAGAATATAGTTTCTCAGCAAATGGTATACACTTATCTTCAAGTGCAGTTATTGTATCAACTGCAACATACTTGTAAGGATGTCCTGCTTTTTTAATTTCTTCACCAATTTCTTTTATGTCTTCAATACTATTTGCTTTAATCTTAACAGCATCTAAAAAATCAGAACCATTTTCTAAATCTAATAAAAGACAATCAGGTAGTTCAGCAAGTAAAGAAGACTTACCAACCTTTGGTTTGGAAAATATAATTAAATTGTTTGGACTCTTTGTAGTCGCTTTAACTTTTTTTGTAGGTAATTTAATACTCATTTATTTATTTATTTTTAATTGATTCAATTAATTTGTTTAGCCACGCTTTATGGCTTACAGGTTCTTTCCACATAACTGATGCAAAATCTCTAATAGTCATGCCTTCTAATGGTAAATCAGAGTTTTGATCTGGTATCTCATCAAACTCTTCTATTTTTTTCCATTCTTCTTTACTGTATTGTTCTGTTACATTTACTAATTCATCAATAGGAACTAAAAATCTTCTATCTCCTGTTGTTGGATGTGCTTCAGACTGTACATACTCTTCCGCATAGTTTGGATTATAAATCCATTTCCACAATCTTCTTTCATCATCTTCAGGTTCATAGTCTCTACTACAGAATTCAGTGTATATATCTACACCGCCTTTAGCTTCTGATGGATAAAACCCAACGATTAAATCTCCTTCATGCTTATATGCCATACGAGGTATAAACTTTGGATTTGCTATTCCTTCTTTTTTGAAAAGTTCTAAATGTTTTTCTTTTAATTTTAATATTTTCTCTCTTTTAGTGGGCTTGTTATTTCCACCGAGATCTTTTGTGCTAATCATTTCTCATAATTTATGATGTTGAAACTCTTTTTTGTTGTGTTGGTGGTGTTTCCATTTCTTGTATAGACATCTTATCAAATTGCGCTTCAAAGAAACTCATTCTTGTATCTCCATTTCTACACTTGAGAAAGTGTGCTACTAAAACAGAATCATCTTTGATTATAAATCTTTCAGGTCCATAGTATTCTATAAATTTATTAGCAGGTCTATTTAAGCCTATACATATATCTGCATGTTGAAATAATGCATCACCACCTAGTATATCTGTTTCTAATATATAATTACCATACTTACCATTTTCATTTCTTTCTGGAGACTCTACATGTCTACCTAACTGTGAAAGAACAATAAAAGCTATTGGATATTTTCTTTTTAATAATGTCAAGACTTCTCCTAATCTATATAGCATATCTGTTTTACTCTTAAGAGAGCCTTGATTTACTAAATAAGAGTGATCCAACGTTATAACTGTATTTGTATAAACTTTTTTGCCATTTACTTCTGTAGCATATTCTTCCATATATGCTTGAACAACAGATCCTAATTCATCTGCCGTTGGAGATTTTTCTACAATATCTATGGCTGAAGTGTTTATGTCTACTGCCTTCTTAGAATGTTCATATAATTTTTGCAAATCTGCATCAGTAATTTTATCATCAGGATAAGCGCTACAGATATATTTATAAGGTTTACCTAGAACAGAACTAAACTCTCTGACTTTTGATGATTTAGCTACCATCTCTAATTGAAATTCTAATATCCTAATATTCTGTCCTTTGTTTCTTTTGAAACCTTCACGTACTATTTGATCTTTGATAAGAGTCTTACCAGTACCAGGTCTTCCACCAATAACTGTCATTGAATGCCACTCAAAGCCATTGACTCCTGCATCATTCATTTTTGGCCATGGTGTTTTAAAGCTTGTTATTACACCGGTCTTTCTTCCGTGTATATATTTTAATGCTTCTTTATAGGCTGCTTTTTGACTATTCCAATAGTCTTTTGGGTTCATATTTTGTTGGTTTAATTAGGAATAGAAGTGCGATTAATGCCTGCTCTCCGTTTTATAAAGTTACTAAAAAATTCTCCAATAACAATGAGAATTTCAATAGAAAAAAAGTGAAAAAACTTAATATCTATAATGAATACCTTTACTATTAACCATATTATTACAGTCATTAAAGCTGACAGTAATACCCTATGAATCATGTTATATGTTTCTCGTGTCATACGACTTTTGTTTTTATTATATGTTCTTGTTCTTTATAGCCTCCATTTTTTATGTTTTCACACATATCAGCTAAATCACTTAGATTATCTTTTCTTATAAAATATTGTGATGTTCTCATAAACTTCCAATTCTTTTTCTGATGATCATTTATATATGCAGATGTTGCATTAAATATATCTTCCCATGTAAAATTATGATTCTCAAAAAACCATTTAAAGTTTTTTTCTAGGTTTCCATATGCAGATCTAGCTGCTTTACCGTGTGGTAGTTTTTGATTAGGAAACATTTCTTTATACTTTAATATGTTTTCTTTATAGTCATTACCTATGATCAGTTTATTTACTTTTTCTTTTTGAACTTTGAACATGCTTTCAACCTTATTGATAAGCTTGTGTCCTCTTTCTGATATTTGAAATTCTGGTGTGTCATCTTCACTTAAGTTTGCTACCCATCCTTTAAACACTAATCCTTTTAAGGCTATTTTAGTGTTTCCTGATAATGTTGTTGTTGATTGATGCATTGATGCTAATAAATAGTATTCAGATGCCGTTAGTCCTTGTGAACAAACTAAGTCAAACATTTCCAGATGTTTAAGTGTAGTTTTGGATTTTGCCATATTTTTAATTTAAAATGTTATATTTGTTTAACTTAAAAACAAATAACTATGAAATTTTTCAAAGATATTTTGATGGAAGATCCTAAAGATAAGAAATATTCATCAAAAAAAGTTACAGGAATGATTGGTTCAGTATTAGCTTTTATAGCTTTTGTAGTGGACGGATTTCATTTCTATGATATTAACGATGCAATGTTTGATTCATTGCTTATTTTTTCTGCTACAATGTTAGGAGTATCTACTCTTAGAAGATTTGCTCCTGGAAAATAATGTGGTATAAAGACAAAGACACTAGACGATTAATAATCAGAATCTTTGCACTTATGACTTTTGCTCTAGTTACATTGTTTATATTTAAAACGTGCAGTGAAAGTTATCATTCAGCGAATATTACAGAGGATCAAATAAAAATTGATTCTCTGTATGGCGCTATTGCGTATAAAGAACAATACATTCTTCAATTAAATTTGCAATCAGAAAAACATATAGCTTCAATTGATTCATTACAATTATTAGTTGAAGATATAAGACTATCTAAAACTAAAGTAAGAACAAAATATGAAAAAATATATGTTTTTGTTGACCATGCTACTAACTATGAGTTGGACAGCATTATACGGTCAAATTGGTAATGACACACTTACGTGTTATAATAATTCTGAACTAAAACTTATTGCTACAAGAGTAATAAGAGCAAATGAGTGCGATACACTGCTTTTCTTGTCTCAAGCGGAACTAACCCTTAAAGATTCCATAATAAACTCTCTTAATCAAACTATAGACGTTAAAGACTCTATTATCTCTATAAATAAATCTATAAATCAAGACAACGGTAACATCATTGCGTTACAACTTAATCAGATATCTACTTTAGAATCTGAAATTAAGAAACTTTCTAGAAAAAATAAATTCTTGAAGGTTGGTTGGGGGATTTCCCTCTTGGCGGTTTTGACTGGTGTGATTGCGTTGGTGCTGTGATGTAGTAACTTGAGATACTAAAGAAAAAAAATTATGGAGTTACTTGACTTGTTGTTACATGAAATAACTTTATTGGCTTTTCTTCCTTACTTACTAAATAGCCGTATGCAGTTTCACTATGTATAAATACTTTATGAATCTCATCTAATACGGCTACATTAATTTTTTTCTTTCTACTCATAAGATAAAGTTAATCATTTTTTGTCAAAAATTGATAACCACGCTTTCCTTACTTCCTTACCTAAATCTGCGTCATTAGGTATGTGCTTAGTGTACTTATCTACTAACTCTCCTAAATGACAATATAAGAACTTGTTTTGTTCAGGTGTAATCTGACTTTGTATACTGTCTACACCTTTTACTTGTCTATGCTTGTTGAGATTGTCTATCTCTTTTTGCTGTTGGTCTAAGACCCATCTTCCCATTTTACTCATAATTAAAATATATATCTTATTGTTTTTAAATCAAAGTACTGACCATATATCCATTTGAACTCTTCTAGCAATCTGCCTTTATGTTCTATAGGATAACGCATTACTCCACTATTATTCTTTACTTCTGATGATCTTCGCATTAACTCTTTTACTTTACCCTCAGCTCTTTTCATTTGATTAGGATGATTTGTTAAGGCAATTACCTCACATTTATTTTCTCCTGCAATTGATTTGACAGCTCTAAATAACTCATCATATTCTTTTCTCCAACCTACAGTAAAAACTAATGGGCTGTAGTTAATGTGCACTTCCCATCCTAGTTTTTTAAGTCTGTTTATATCATGCATTCTCCCTTCAATCTTTTGCATTTTAGGCTCAAGATGATCTGAATATTCTTGAGGCATAAGGCTAACTCTTACTCTAGGTTTCTTATTAAAATGATTTACATCAAGCTTTAACAACGATGGATACTTTGTAGCCATAGTACTGTTAAGCTGAGGATGATCATCATATCTCTTAAGATAATCTATCAGTGGTTCTGGTAAATGTTTTTGCATTAATACTAAATCAGTATTACATGCTACATCTACCATAGTATACTTGGGATCCTGCTGATCAGGGACTTTAGTAAAACCTTTTTCCCATTCAACAACAGAATCAAATATGTCATCTACATTAGTATTTACAAATACCCTCCTGCCATTGTACCGTGACATATAACAATAGGTATCTACACAACCACCAAAACATCCGTAGATTAGATTTGGTGCTATGCAGTTTGCACTATTGTTATTGTCCTTTGTTACTAGCGTTTTTGTCTTTTGTTGCTTTATCATAACCAAATTCTATTACTCTTTTTATTCTTTCTGGTATAACAAATTGTGTATTACAAATATCACAACATCTTCCGTCATTTAATGGTTGAGCGTTATGACCATAAGGATCATTCATTTCTCCTTTACATATACTACATTCTTCCATATCTATGATCTATTTTTTATACCTTGCATTACGGTTATAAAAGGAAACTTAACATCAATTCCTATAACACTCATGTTAAAATCATCTTGTATTGTTGTTTGGTATTCTTCTAAATATAATTCTAGGAAGTGCTCAATACTTTTAGCAGTACTGAATCCTACTGTACGAAGATATGGTAATCCTAATTTTGTAGCAATTGCTCTTACTTCTTCTATTTCTTTCTCTGGCACATCAATAATATGTGACATTTCAAATTTTATGTTTGTTAATTTCTTCACTTTTTTTTCTTTTTCTTATTGGTTTCTAATTCTTCTAGGCATTCTTTACATACCCATACTCCAAGATCTTCCATCTCAGACCTTTCTTTCTTTACTCTACATTTATAACACGGTATAGCCATATTTAATTTTTGTTTTCGTCAAGTTCTTCTTCATAATTATATTGTATCCTATCTATTATATTAGTATCAACATATTCATGATCAACCATATATAACATATCATTAATATGATCTGTTATAGTTTCTTGACAATACTGGTACGCTAATCCCTCTGCTGTATTATCTGATAAATAATTATCATTTTGGAATTTTTCTATACCTATCTTCTTTATCATTTCTACTATTTTTGAAAACTGCGTTTCATCTATCTCAATATTCTCATCTAGATCTACATTTATATCTAGTAATAATTCTATATTCTGTTTCATAATTTTATTTATTTAAAGGTACTGCTACCATAGCACTACCACGATGATTAAAAAATATTACAAACTTGTATCCATCCATTTCAAAAGTTTTTAAAAATCTAGGATCACCTGGATGCTTATAATATTTAACATCAATCATTTCAGCTTTACTCCATTCTTGATCTGAAAGCTCCGTTCTTGTTTTTTCTTGTTCTAGTTTACCACACCCTACTATAAGAGTGTATTAATAATATTTAGTCATCTTTGTTTTGGTTTAATAATCTTTTTGTTTCAGCATTAACTTGGTCTTCTGACCAATCACTATGCTTAACGTGCAATAACTCATGTATTATATCTTCTTCTGTAAGTTCTCTGTCATGAAATATAGTAGCACATAAAGCTTCTTCCTGTGACATAATACCTACAAAGAATTTATCTTTAGCAGGTAAGTCATCAGGATATGTTACAGATTTTGGATCTATTGCTTTTGTGTTTATGCTCCAATCATTTAGTTCTAACTTATTAATCCATTTATCAATCATCTTTGTTTTCTTTTACAAAATTTAATAATCCATGTGCTATTGCTAATGCTTCATCATAAGATGCATATAAACAAAATGTTTGTGAAGTGTCTGGTTCTTCATTTGAATGAATACATACTCCGTTTTGACCTGGAGAAGGTTCTATTATTACAGATTGTTCTGCATCACATGTAAAAATCTTTATTTGTTTCCAAGGTTTACTCATCTTTGTTTTGTTTTGCTATTAGATACTGGATATATAAATCCTTATCAAAGTTATCCCAATGCTCCATCCAATCTGCTATGTTAGTTCCCATTTTTAAACATCTTTTGCTTTCTCTGCAAACGGATTCTCTCCATCTATCAGCAATTGTAAAATTACATCTACAGTATCTTTTACTACTTTTTGAGTAGGTTCTACACATTCTATATCAAGATCTTTCTTTTTAATCTTTAATAGCAAATCATCTCTTTGAATCTTAAAATATGCTGTATAATGCAAGTAATCTAATAACTGCTTACCCATGTCTTCTATTTGATCTTGAACAATCCTTGTTCTGTTTTCTCTAAAAGATTTATTTCTTGGTCTTTTAAGATCACGAGATATTTCTGTATCAGTTCTTCTTGCTGCGTGGTCTAAGAATATTTTAGCCCTTTCATTAGGTAAATAATCTTTACCTGCTCTACTAATGTCTTTCTTTTCTTTACTCATTGTTTTGTTTTTATTAAATTCACTATCCATAATGTTTAGCTATTTTTTCTAACTTCTTGCATATAGCAAGTATCTCATCACCAAGACCCCTGGTTACAGCAGAGTATCTACCTGCCATACCTGAGTATTTTAGGACAGTATCTTCTATTGTTGTGGCATCTTCTTCAATCGCCTTTACTCTATCCTTTAGATAGTTGGCTCTAAACTTTAAAGTCTCTATTGCTACTTGTAACTCAACTTTATTTTCTAAATTTTTTACTTTATCTTCTAATTCTTGTTCTTTACTTCTCATTAATCTAATGTATTTGCGTACAACAGTATTGCTGCTAGTACCATTCCTATTACTGCGTATATCATCTCATACCTGCATTAAAACAACTACGTGAACAGTAGTCATTTTCATTCATTACTGGTGCTCCACATTCAGAGCACTCCCAACCTTCCCAATCTTCAGGCATTTCAAATTCATCTTCAGGACTTTTCATTTCCTCTAGACTTTTTAATTGGCTTAACCTTAGATACCATTTGCATTTTCTTTTTTACTCTATTCTGTTCTATTGGTGTCATACGTACATATGACCCTGTCTTCTCAAAGAAGTTTGTTAGTGTTCCTTTTTTCATTTTGTTTTTTTATAATTGTTGTGTTCATAAACAAATAGCGAAAAATCTAAGAGCTCTTCTATTGCTGCACTAATGCTAGCATGAGTCTTAAACTTTTTATATTTCTTTAACTTTTTTAAAGTTGCTTGAGTTACACTTATAGGTACTTGTATTTTTTTACTCTTAAGTGTTCTGGTTGGAGAAAATTTAAATGGAAAAAGTCTACTTAATTCCAATGTGTTATCCATGAATACCTCATCTTTGGCATCAATTAATACATACGCTTGTCTTTTTGCGTTGTTAATTGCTGACCGTTCTACATCTGAAAGTTTTGATATAGCTCTTTCAGTTAAGTAAAACTTATAATAAAGTAATCCAATTATATAATTTCTTTTATCCAACCATTCTCTCTCCCTAGTTTTTTTCTTAGGTGTTATTTCTTTAAGTTTTATAAGTACGTCTTGAAGAGTATATGTTTTAGTATAACTTACTTCCATTACCAAACAATTTTCTCTCCATATATACTATGTAATAGTTCATTGACTTTTTCAAATAGATTTCCTGAGTCCCACTTACCACCTGAATATGCAGCTGCTGCAGGATGCTTACATTTAAATACCCAATTGCTTTTCTTATCAATAAGATGTTCCCAAGCTTCCGCTTTTTTTCCAAGAAGAACATATATAACTCCTGTATAGCGATCATTTATAGTCTGTAATAAGTATTCAGTAAAGGGTTTCCATAAATCTATATGAGATCCTATGTTTCCTACTTCACATGTCAATGCTGTATTAAGCATAAGAACTCCTTGGTTAGCCCATCTAGTTAAGTCTGGGTCTTGACCGCTAGGAAATTCCTGGAAGACTGTCTTTTCAATTTCTTCAAAGATATATCTTAAACTAGGTTGAGGTTTCTTAGTTATGCCACAACTAAATGATATGCCATCTGCTACTCCTAACTTAGGATAAGGATCTTGACCTATAAATACTACTTGCAGCTTATCAAAAGGACACTCTTGAAATGCTCTGAATACATGTTTCAGTGGTGGAGTAAAACGTTTCCTGAGTAGAATCTTTTATAAAGATTCTCTAAACTGTTATAAAAATCTTGCTAAGAATGAAAGATTTTAAAAAACTCCACTCATTCAGGAATCTAAGTCTTTCGATAATTTTTGTTGTATGTCTTTTAAATTCATATATTTGTTTTATGTCTGATAATGAAAACCGTTCTGTTGAAGTAATAAAAGAAGATGCTCAAATAATGTTACCAATTAGTGGTAGCTTTTACGGCAGGCTTAGCAAACTTTTAATATCCGTAGCGACTACTATGGAATTAAAAGATTATGGTAATACTGTTAGTAAATTTAAAGAGGACTTTTTCTTTGAACCGGAAACAGAAGAAGAAGCTAATATACAAACGCTTCTTGCACTTGTTGCTTCTTGTGAATCTTTATTCTTGAAAGAGAAAGATAACTTTACTTTACAAGAAATAACTGATAAAGATTTAGATGAGTTAAAAAAATATCACGAATCTAATTCATAATTAGAATACTATATTTACTAAATCACCTGCCTCTTTAATTGTTTCTATTACATTGCTTAACTCTTCTTTAGAACAGTCAGCAAAAGATTTAACGTAGCCATCTGATGAATTTAAATCTCCATACGCTAGCCCAGATCTTTTTTTAATTTCTAATTTCATTTCTTCAAATGTATAGCCTATTTCTGAGGCTAATTTTTTAATACAAGCATGGATCTTAGCAAGTTGTGCTTTACTTCCATTGTTTGTACTTGAATCAAAGAATGCCTCTGCTACTTGGCCTTCTTCTAAACTATCTACAAAGTTTTTATAAAATGATGAGTCAACTCCATCTCTGATTTTGAGTTTCCCATTTTCTTTAATCAGCTTTATGCTGAGAATATTATCGTTTGCCATTCATAATGTAATTTAATAAAAGTATTACACTACATAATGTCAGCATGAATACTTCCATGTTCATTAATTATCACTAAAAGTTATTGGTAATAGGCTTTTGCCATCTGATATTTGTACTGAGTAACCACGTTCCATATCTTCTTCTTCAATATCTAGTAAAAGATTTGCTACAAACCCTTCAACATCTTGATGAAGTATATCAAAGTTTGGATAAAGATATTCTATATTCTCTTCATCCACTTTGATTTCTAATAGTACGTGGAACGTCTTCATACTACAATATACAAAATTTATACTGTTTCATATCCCTTTTTAAATTTTTCATTAAGGACTTTATCATATGCTTTTCTTGCATCATACAGTGATACATGCATGCATTTGTCTGATCTATTTAAATTATATGACCATCTTTTTCCAAAGAGTCCATACACACTGAATGTGTTATCTTTATGCTTAAGCATTGTTAATTTATATATCTTGTTGCTTGTTCCATTCTCGCAAACAAGTTTATCTTCTCTAATTATATCAATCATTTTCTTCTTTAATTTTTTGTAGACCATCTCTAATACCTAGATTAAAAAAATAATTTACATCTACGTGATCTGTCATCTCTGGTGTATATCCAAAATCTGATTCAAATTTTTCAACTAAAATATTTTTTTGTTTAATTGCTTCTTCTACTGTTTTATAAACTGTCTTTTCTATATATTGGCTGATAGATTTTGCAACCCACATGCCTTCCATATAATTAGGATTCTTTTTTAGACTCATCTTCTTTTAATTCTTTAATGTAACCTTCAGGATTCCAATCAGGATCTGTAGATAGTGTAGTTATTAAATGTTTTTCATCAGCTGCAGCTCTCCTTATAGTTTTGTGAAAGTCTTCTTCACTCTGATTAAAGTATTCATAATCAGGTTTTCCTTGTGGCTGCAGTAGTTTATTAGCTTGATATATCTTAACACATAATTTGTTTCCTAATTCATCTTCTAATGAATGAATAGCTTCATCTGTTTGAAATACTAATAATATTTCTTTACCTTCTTTTGGTATTTGTAATGTTGTAATTGGCATTTTATAAATTTTTAAATTTTTCATCAACATATGCTGATAAATCAAAATCATGATTTCTTTTGACACCTTCTAAATAAATATCAGTTAGTAACTTATTAAACTTATTATAGTTAATTCTTTTATTTTTACTTTTTGCAATAGCATTTTTATCAATCTCAATATAATGTCTAAATTCATTACAAGATTCACAATGTAATTGCTTTTTTGCAGCGTCAAACCAAGCATAACAAGTTATACATTCTTTATTATAACTTTTTCCTGATATATCAAAGATAGGTGAATTATGTATGCAATCTACTATACCTTGGCTTTCTATATATCCTTTGCTAAATACTTGATTATACTGTGTATTTTTTAAAGGTGATATTATATTGTCTTTAGTAACTGATATAAAATATATTTCATAGAGCTCATCATCTTCTGCATCTAAAATTTGTCCATCCCATGCCTTTATATCCCATGTACCATGAATACTCATGTTTCGTATTTCTACAACACCATAAGCTTTATGTACATATTTTTTATTTACTTCTATTGTGGTTGCAGGGGTAAGCGAAAACTTACCCTTGACATTTTTCACATTTGTTTTTATCCTGGTCATAGCCATGTAATTTTATCTTGATTAAATCCTTTTAATGCATTCTCTGTCCACTCTACGTCTACAGTGTTTGCATAACACAGTATATGAACTTCTGATTCTTCATTAGGATTTAGTCTAAGCAGTCTACCTATCTTTTGAGATGCTTTCCGATTATTTCCATATGCATGCATAATAATTCCTTTCTTTAAATTTGGAATTGTCACACCTTCACTCAATTGTTCAACTGCACTAAGCTTAAGTATAAAGTCATCTTTAAACATCTTTAAATACTCATCTGATTTACTGTTTTTAGAGTGTACTGAGTACTCACATAGCCTATCTGCCTGATCTTGTGTATTAGCAAACACAATAGTTTTTTCATCAGAATCTTGAAATAGTTTTAATGCATAATTTTCTTTAGATATATATTTTCTAAGTGCTTGCATTCTCATTATTCTTGTCATCTGTTGTTGTCTACCATCCATTGCTTTTGCTATTTGATTTGACCAGTAGATGTAGTCTTTTGTTTCTGCAGTCTCATATTCTCCGTATTTACCGCTCTTAATAAGACCTCCTTTATCATTTAGATTTATTGAATGAACAAAAATCTTATAATCATTTAGGATGTTATCATCTACCGCATCGTCAACAGTATAAGTGTAAACTAATGGACAATAATAATTGCACATCTTACCCTTCTCTGAAGTTGCGTTGGAAGGATATGTACCGGTTAATCCGATTGTAGTTCCTCCATTAGCTATAAACTCTTTTAAATATTCATTGTGAGTTGCTTTAAGAGAATGACATTCATCTAAATAGATGATATCATAATCCGTGTCTTGCTTGGTTAATGATCTATAAGTTGAGAAAGTAATGTGGTCTTCTAAGAATTTATATTCTGAATTTTTATTTATTTCATCTATCCAGGATGTAAATATACTCCTCTTAGGAGCTACAACTAAAAACTTAGAAATATCAGTATATCTCTTAGTCATGTGTTTGATTGCAAGTAATGTTTTACCTACACCCATTGATATATTTACACCTGCTCTAGATCTATCTGCTATTGCATCTAGTGCTCCAGATTGAATTGTGTCTTTTTTCATGTTGGTTTAATATTATTTTAGTCATCATATTCAGGATCATAAGGACATGATTCATCTTCTTCAACATCAGTTATTCCTTCTGTTATGAAGCACATTCCTTCTTCTTCCATCCTTGATACTATTGCTTTATAAATTGCTTTATCAAAGTCTTTATAGTCTAATGTAGGATCTAATTCACTATCCATTATTAATCTTATAACTAGATCTACATCAACTAAGTACGCTTTTTTATCTTTTGCCATTGTTTCTTTTTTAGTTCAATTTGCGTATTATTTTTTAGTTTATCAACTTGTATGTTTCAAAATATTTGTTATATAATTTTACTAATTGAATATCCTAGTTCTTTTGCTTCTTTAGGATGTGTTTCTATCCAGTCATGACAAGGTCTGCATACTGATAAGAATTTTGATTCATCAGTTAATAGTGATCCTATCCTGCCTTGTTTGTGATGCACATCTGTTGATATATTTTTGCACGTGTTTGGGATGTTGGCTTGACAGAGAGGATGATAGTAAAGAAAGTCTTTACGCATCTTGAGGTACTGACGTTCTTGCCGCGCTCTTTTAGGGGAGCGTGAGGCAATAGGTTTTTTTGACGTTGGTTTACTGGACTTCTTTTGTAGCAAACCGTTTGATTTGTTTTTCTGATTAGTCCTGTTCCAACAGTACTTGCAATACCTATTGCCTTTGTGATTCTTCCAAATCACAGTCACGTTCCCGCACCCAAAGCATTGTTTCTTTGTTGCTTTCACAATGTGCTAAAGTTGTTTGGTAATATTCCTTTTCTACATAGTCTGTCTATAATGTCTTCTTTACCTATAGAGAGGTCTTTTAAGCTCATCTTATTGAAAACTTTAGGACTTGGTTCAGAAAAGGAATTGATTAGCTCATGCGTAATTGTTGAGTCTTTGAATAAAGATAAGAAGATATCATTACTTATAGATATACATCTTTCTTGCTTGAGTAAGTTTATTTCTTTCTGAGCTCTAGCATTAACTTTCTTTATTCTATTTTTCTTAGACCAATGCATGTTACTAAGTTCTTCTTGTGTATAAATCTTTAAGCCATAACAAGCTCTCTTATACATTCTATTCTGCGCCTCTGTATAAGTAGACTTTTCTTTAACTGAATATTTCTCATTCTTAAATGAGCTACCAAGTTGTTGAAAGTCTTTCATTATACCAGAGTAATGATTCTTTGATTGGGTGTTACTATTCTTTTTCATAGCGGGTGTTTGTTAGTTTGGGTGAAATGCTAAGCTATCTCTACAGGCTTAACAAAAAAAAAAATAAAGAAACGGAAAGTACCTTAAAGTACCTCCCGTTATCTTATTATGTCTTACAGTTCAAAAGCGTTGTCTTCAACTTTATCTTCTGCATATGCTGCTGAGATTTCATCTCCGTTATCATGTGCGATAAGTGTGTCTTCTGCAGATGAAGATGTCTTATAGAAATTCTTTCTATAAATTGGTGCTCCATCAATAGTACATACTATACCTGACGATCCTGCAACTTTGAAGTCTTTATCACCATCTACTTTTCTAAATGGTTTAATACTTTCAACAGATACTATTCTACCTTCAATCTCATCTCCTGATTTCCAATTGAATTTAGATAGCGTTGCTATTGTTCCTGGGATCAATGCTGACATTGTTGTGTCACGGCCTATCCCTGCGTCATCTACAATTAAACGAGATTGTTCTACACGGATGTATCCCCATTCACTGTTGTTCTTACTCTTTACGATTACATTTCCTGCCTCATCAGCAGTTACTTTTACTTTTGTTTCCACGGTTGTTGATTTAATGTGGTTGATATTGATTTGATACTAGTTGCAAGTGCTAGCCACTGTGATTGTTTTGATTTGTATCGGTGTAGCTGTATGATTATGAATGCTACTAAACATTCACAACAATAACAGTATACACTAATGTCAAGAAGTGGTGTGTAAATAAATTACACGTCTTAAGATTTCTTTTATTCTATTTTAGATATGTCTATAGGGCCTAACGTATCTGTCTCATCATCATCAGGCTTATAGTCTAGTGACTTGTCAGGTTCTTCTATTTGTTTCTCCTTTTTTTGCTTGCCGTAATACATAGCAGCTGGAGCGTCATCACCTATACCGCTGTTGGCAAGTAGCCTTAACTCTTCATCTGAAAGATTTAAGTATTCCTCAATAGTGAGGTATATAACTTTGCCGTTAGGCAATTGGTAAAACATGACTCTTAATAAACATTACTGTCAAATATATAATATTTATTTTACAATAGCTAAACTTATATCTTATTTAAGTTTAACTTTGTTTGATTATTAGATAAGCCATCAACATAAACATCACTATTATAGCAGATCTTACGATCAATGCTTCTCTAGCCAAAGCTTTAACAGCATCATTATGTTTCTTATTTTCTTCTTCTTGTTGTTTCTTGTGTCTCTCATACTTTGATAAGTAGACATATTTTTTATCTGATTCTTTCACTCTTAATAATAAATTAGTTAACGAATCTCTAATTAAGATTCAAAAATTTTTTGCTTACTTTTTTCTAAAAAAAGTATTAAAAAAAAGAGCAAAGCAGTTAATGCTTTACCCTTTTAAGTTGTTAAGTCTACGTGCCTGGCACGTCTTCACTGGTATGAATACCTGTGTCTCCATAAGCATCACACATAACATGTCCTGTTCCGCATGAGCTCATTAATAATGCTACAGTAAGTATAGCTACAAAGTATGCTGTTGCTACACCAACTGATAAAATAGTTGATTTTTTCATTTGATTTGGTATATTATATTAAGCAAATTTATCTTGCTCAATGCTGTTTAAGAAGGAGAGTTCTTATGTTTCTCCTTCCTGTAATACTTCTTACGATTCCTATGAACTTGCTTCTTGCAAGCTTCTTGAATCTCCTGCTGAGTTACTTGTACCTCTTTCATAATATGTTAAATTAAGTTTAATAATCCTACCCATATACTTCCAATAAGCCATACTACAACGAGTATCTTAAGTAACCTGCCGTGCCATGTTGTGTCTTTCCACAACTCTTCAAAGACATTCATTTCTTGTCTATTGCTAATTCTTGTCCAAGAGCCTCATTATATTTAAACTCTCCAGTTTCAATATAGTTAATTATCTCCTCTTCATATGCATGTTCAAAAACAAAAACTTCTTTTTGTTCATCTAATACATAGAGATAATATAAGTCTCTTTCATCATTCTGTTCATTCATTGGCTGAACAATACCCGTGCCTAATAGCCACGTAAAAATTAATTTTGCTAACATTTGATTTGGTTTTAGTAAATAAAAAACCTAAGACAACCCTATAAAAGTCTTAGGCAATGAGAACTTTGGTTCCATAAGGGTCTTCTTTGCAGGTCTGTTTCAGCCTATAGCCTCTCATTATCATTTTAACACTGAAGAGCTTACCTTCTTAAACAGTCCGTGTCAGACTAACGCTACCCAACTTGGTTATGCTACGGCCCGTCTATCGTGGCTATAGTTGGACGCTTTTGACAGAGCTTACCTGCCTGTTCGTATTAAAGATGCAAGCAGTGTCTAAGGAAGGACTATTAAACTCTCCTTATTTTGGTTACGATGACAGCTGCTTGCATTGGTATACTTAGAGTGCTTATCCGTTATGGCTGACACTATCTCAGAATAGTCAATGGTATTGCGTGACTCATTGCTCTAAGTAATAATAAGTAAACAAGGTGCGCTAGGTGTCTTAGTAGGGTTTACTCACGCAATGGTGACACCATACCTTGTTAGTCTGCTTAACATCACTGACTTTACAGTGCCCAAAAGTGCAGTGTAGAACTTAATCTTCCTGATATTGGATTTGTTTTAATGCCTACGTATGCGGTGTCTCCCTGGGTCTTACATAAAATTTATTAAAACAACCAACAGATTTGTACTTATGTACAATCCTGTTAGTTGAGTAGTATCCCTTGATTAACCGGGGCTGATAGCATCAGTAAAGTCATACAAATGACCAAAGACATTCTGCAACCAATTCAAGACTGGTCTATAGCGTTCAGTAAACAATGCTTTTAGCATCAATTGTTCTGGTGTTTCCACCTTTCCCAATAAGATTGCTTTAAGTATTGCAGGGCTAAACCCACTTACTAAACCTATACCTTTGTCTTGACTCTTTGCAGGCACGTTATCCATGCGACCATTAACATTCCAAAAAATGATATCTGGTCTTGAGTATCCGCTAGCTTTGTATTTGTTATTTATGACTTCTAGATTTGTCTTTCCGTGACACGCTTCGTCAAACTCCATATCAGAAATGATAAGAATCTTTGTAGGCATATCTTCAGGCAGAACACCGTCTTGCTTACCTCTTTCAAGGATAAGGTCAAAGACCTTTTGCAAATCAGTATTATACCCCCAATGTGCCTGTCTAAGATTTCTCATCTTCTCACAAGTAGAGTTTCCTTGTAGCGACACAAGCTCTGGCTGTTCACTAAAAGTCATAAAGTGATCCCCAAAGGGGCCTTTATTTCTTTCAGCAATGTACATACCCAAGCCTACAGAAACATCTAAAGGAAGACCCATCATTGATCCACTGACATCACATACAGGCAATATGTTTTCCGAAGAAGTCATATAGTCTGGTAGTGCTTGCCATTGATTCTCAATGTTCAGGTCAAACTCATAGTTGTTTTTCTGCAACGCTTGAAAAAGCTGGTGAGGAAAAAGAACAGAAGCGTTAACAGTTTTCTTGCCATCTCTGACAAGGCTGTTAAACTCTCCAAATCTATGTTCATCTTGTTGCCAAAATGCATTACGATACTTGTTCATTGCAACAGAAGGTACTGCTGAATAATTAATGTCTTCAAATTTCTTTGAACACATTGCTGATTCAACAACATTAGTCTTCTCCACAAGCAGTTTACGCAATTCTTTAGGTGTAATACCTAAATACTTATGCATAGCCACAAACCATTTACCCTTGCGAGGAAACCATTTGGCTGCTAGTGAATGACTGTCAACGTCTGTTATTGCAGTATGAAACAAGTTCAATGATGCTACATTGGGTTCTTCAATACACAATAGATCCTTCCAAGATCCGTATTCAGGTATTAGATGGACTAATGTGTCCATAACCTCATGTACTGCTTCTTCTCCAAGCATTTCTTTTGCTATGATCTGGAAGAATCTCTTCTCACCTGCACCACCACGGCAATCTCTTGCCCAAAAAAGAATCATCATTGCTATAACAGGATTCTGCCCATAGGCATTCTTAAACATCTTGATTATGTCTTGCTCTGCCATAATCTTGATGCTCCTGCAATAAAGAATAAATCTAAGCACTTGTTTAGACTTGACTTGAAAGTTGTTGCTCCGTTGTCAGTTTTTGCAATGTTAGATAGTGAGTTAATGAATGTGTTCATAATAAGTTAAGTTTAGTTTGTTTTGATTTGTTGATTTGATACAACCTTAGTCTCTTAATAGAGACATAAGATTGCTGAATGGGTGGTGGAGATTTAGGTGCCTCTTGTTCTACCAAGCGAGCATCAAATTCGTGGCCTTGCGGCTGTTTAAAGTCCTTACAAAATACATTTCTTAAATTATCCACTATAACTAGGAGTCTCCACCGGCTCTGTTGTTTGTTTGTTTGTGTTTTTTAAGTATGCTGAGGTATTTCTTAAGACTATTGTTTCAGAATAGCGTATTTTATCGTCTTACCTTTGACTGTTCTTTTAATCTAATATGCAGATTCTATTCTTTATTCTGCGCAAAATAACATTTAGTTATTTATTACGCATTATCATTACCTACCTCTTGCTATATCCGATAACCATTCCCAATCAGGTTCATAGTCTTCTTCAATTGCGTCATCTAAGGTAGGAAAAATCTGTTGGTCTTGTTCCATTTGTAACAAGATTTCTTTTTCAGTGTCTGTTAGTCCCCGAATGCTAGATATATATTGTTCCACTTCTTCTTTAGTGGCATAAATATTAAGCCACTCATAGAAGGCTTTCTGTTCATCTTCTTGGGAGTAATGTTGTTGGTTTGGAGTGTCCATTGTATAATAGGTTTGGTAAGTAAAAAGAGGAAAGGAGCCGAAACTCCCTTCCCCATAATCTTATTTGGAGTTTTACAGTTCTCCCTCTGTTTGGTTACTAGCTTGCTTCTCCGAAACTGATGGAGTAGCTTTGACACCCAAGATAGCTTGAGCTGCTGAGTCTGCCAATGACTGACCGAAGTTACCTCCGTATTGTTCAGCCAAACTTGCAGCCTGGTCAAACGCTGACATATCAGGAACGATGTTTCCGTTTGTTGTGATTAACAACTTTCCTGAATTACCGATGCAACGAGTAGTAAACCATAAAGGCATACCTGTTTCATCATCCACACGGTGATAATCACCTTGTGCTTCTTCAAATGCTTCTAAGTCCGAAGCTGTACCACTAACTCCGTATACGAAGGTAGCATTTCCGTTTTTTGATCTGTACGATCTGATTAGCTTTACATTCATAAGGCTTGATTTGGTTTTGTGAGTCTAACGACTCTGGTTATATAATTGAAAATTTGGATTGCCGGGTGAACCCTAACAATCACTAAATGCAAAAAGTGGTGTGGAACAACTTACAATACTATAAGTAACTAAATAAAACATAAGAAGGGAAACTATCACAAAACCCTTATTGTAGCCATATATATTAATAACGTAAAGAACTACTGCGAGAAACGGATATGTCTCTTGTCTAACAAATGAGGATATAGTTCCTCCTACTCACATTTGTTTCCGCACAGTAACTTTTTTTGTCATAAACACCATAACTCTTTGGCTTTTAGTAACTTAAGTACCTTAATTGTTGTCTAAACACACAAATTAATGCAATAAAAGGAAGTGGTGTGTAACACTTGGAGTAACTGTGTGGTACTTATATGCTCTTAATGTAGTTTTTGTAAGTTATTGATAGTCAGTAACTGAGGCTACTTTCTACACGGGGTAGATACTTACTTTTTAGATGACTTACCGTTCTTACCGTTCCTTGCCCTATTAGTGGATCTTTTCTCCCTTACTAGCTTGCCGTCTTTAGTGTGGCTTACGTCCTTACCCGGTATACTCTTCTTTCTAGTGACTTTGTTAAGCTTAGCTCTGTACTTCTTTCTCTTAGTGGAGCTGTGGTACTCTGTGTCATACGCTTTCTTCTTGTCTCTTGCGGCCTTGTTCTTTGCAAAGTATTTAGCAGATTTTGACTTGCCAGTGCTTTTGCCTGCCTTCTTGTTTCTTCTCTGTGGTACTTTCTTTGTTGCCATAGTTTAATATACGAAATTTTTCTGACGTGGCCTCCTAATCATGCGCTGAGAAGAGATAGTAAACCTAGTCACTAACAGCCTTGCAAAGTAACTCCATTTAAACATTAAAGTTTAAATGTAAAAAAAAGTGAATGAAGTGAACACCAAAGAAGAAATAAAAAGAGAGCCTCCGCAGAGACTCCCTTAGTATGATTCAGATAACGCTTGGGGTAGCATAATGTTATCCTACAGAACTGCCTACCTTTATTAGGACTTTTTGGACAAGAACGCCTGACGTGCCGAAGCATTAGCGTCTTTCTGAGACATCAACTCCTGATTTGCGTCAGCGTTGATTACAGCCGTGAAGTTACCCCCACGGTTCTCAGTAGATGCTTTAAGCCTACGCATAGCACTATTGTCCTGCTCAACTTTACCATTGTTGTAAATGACAAGGTCAATTACGTCAGAATGATATTGTTTCTCAGAGACAAAATGCAATGGACAACCCTGCTCATCATCGTACCTGATATTGTCCCCCTTAGCATTCGCAAATGCCTCAAGTTCCTCATCAGTTCCGTCTACACCGTAAACGTATACTTTGTGCGCAGGAATCACTTGTTCCTTGCCGTCTACCAACTTTGTTGAGGAAGCTTTGGTATACTCCCGTAATAAGAATCCTTTCATGTGATAATTTTAGAAAGAGTTTTGTTGCAAAATTGCAAATACACGAAGTGGTGTGTAAATAGAGTGGTAATGTGTGGTGTATATAGCGTATACTATGGCATTACCGTTATAAAGGGTATACTATAGCCGTATATTTGCTCTGCACGGGCAAATTGGGCTAACTTTTCATACTCTTCTTCATCTAATAGTTCCTGTTTGAGGTCAAACAGATACTCATAAGCAAACTGTTTAGTGTGCTCTTCTCCGTATAGGAGGTCTTTAAAGGCTATTGTGAGGTTGCGTTCAGCAAACTCAGGTGGCCATGGTTCATACTTTTTCATAAATTGGTTTTTATGGGTTTACAAAATGTGGTGGTGTGCTCTTAATAATGGAGGAAGATGATAGTAAAGCCTTCTTTCCAACAACACCTCTCTACGAGGTGGTGTGGTATCTTGGTTCACTATGGGACTGTTACTCCGCGGAAGTCTGAAACAAAGAGTTTCAGCCTAACGGAGTATGGGAAGTAAGCCTAGCGGCAATGAAACCGTTAAGGTTTCAGTTGAGCGGCACCGTGCAACACTATGGGATAGTTCCTACTACAATGGGATAGTTATTTCCGCAAAACAATTCCACGTCCTGGAGCTTGCGGAAGATCGTGGCTTTGTTTTGTGTTACACGCAAAAAAAAATAAAAGCACCCGTTAAGGTGCTTATAATGAGTTAGAACGGAAGGTCATCATCATCATCATCATGGATGTTCTCCACCTGTTCACTCAGGAATATATCGTCCTGAACAGGGAATGAATGATGAGTGTAACTGTCCCGTAGCTCACTAATCTTGCGAGAGATTATTGAGTTACGTACGCACCCTATGAATGTAGCATACTCGTTGAACGGTATGCAACCCTCAATGCCTGTTAGTGTTTTACCTGTCTTGGTAGGACACGCCTCAAACACGTTCAACATAGGAAAGCTCTGTCTCAAGTGAGAAACATGCTCTACAGGGATAGCCACTCGCATTTTCACTATGGCGTGGCAACCATAGAATTCTACTCCAAATCTTGGCATAGTAATAGTATTAAGTTATAGTGCAATATTGCATTAGCATAGAGTGGTGTGATTTCCTGTATTACAATAAGAAGAAAGATTTAAAGAGGATGCCTTTAGGCATACAGGTATGATGAATGCAAATAGCATAGACACATAAGTCTATGCGTTTTAACCCGTGAGCAAACAATTTTTCTTCTATTTAAGAAGAAAGAATTTTTGCGAACACTTTTCATGCAGAGAGAGAGATGATAGTAACTCATCATCTATGAGATAGAAAAAAAAACCCTACATTTCTGCAGGGCTATTCTAACTTACTTACACTATACTGCGTTTAAGTTTCTTATAAGTCTTTATGTCTATGACATATTGGATTATAAGTAACAACATCAATGGTCCCCAAACCAAGTTCATCATGGTTGGAATGTCTGATGCTAATTCAGTTAAAACAATCATTGTCATGTTTAACAGACTAAGGATTGTTAACAGTGCAATACTAAGTTTTGTTCTTTTCAAACCTTGTGCTACATCAGTTGGTATAAACTGATTAGGTTGAGGTTTTACTTTCCAACATAAGTTGATGGTAAAACATAGTATAAGAATATTTAATTCTCTTTTGTTAGAGTAGTACGAGTATCCTATAGCTAAGCCTATTGCTCTCTCTAAGGATGTTTTAATGTAAAAGAAATTTTTCATTTTAAATGTATTAGTTAGTAAATAAATTAATTGCTCTTCTGTTGCAAGGTTAGCATAACCCCATGGTGTTAATTACATTCCGTAATTAACAATCATAAAACCCACTAAGCCTGATATCAAACCAATGCTTACAGATAAGAACAATAGTTCTGTAACTGTAATGTTGGTGATATCTTCAGACTTAGCTTTGAAGATGTATTTTAACATATCAATTATAAAAAGTGGTGTGATAAATACGTTCCGTGTTTGAATGCAACTGTTGATGAGACAGACCTTGCAGGTTCATCAATTCCTACTGATATTCTTCCAAAGAGCAGAGTGCAAAAGGTCTTTAGTCTTTTGCACGCATTTCTATAGAAGAATACCATATCAAACACGGATTAGCCGTTAAATGTCTTACATTTGTTTGGTTAGGTACAAATGTTAAAACCATACGTTGCGTCTTGCAGTGCTCATCAACCCGTATGCAAACTTAACCACGTGCATATATGGTGTTTAAATAATGAGTTTACCGAGCGTTGCCTACTATTATTCAGCAACGCCTTAGCCTGTTTATGGGAGCGACCCAAGGGTTAGTATGGCTACGGACCCAAAGATTGGTAGAACGTGAGAGAAGCAACTCTCATATATGATTTTACTCGCGAGACAATCATATATTTTTCACGCTCAAGATTGTTGCATTACAGGTACGAAACTGTAATGCTATGGTGTTTCAAACGACTAAAACTACCATGAATGTTTTAAATATGAATAGGGTTCTGTTTTAAAGTTATCAAGTTCCAACGCGTATTGGATGACTCCCTATTCAATAGTAAAGAGTGGTGTGTTACAGATGCTATTAATCATCTGCAACACAAGCTGTAACGTAGGACATTATTCCTACGACAGCAGATACGGCAACCAAAGTTGGCATGCTACACAAGCAACCAACTATGAATGACGCTATAGAACCATAACTGATTACTATAGCGATTTTGGATAGATTGCTAACCATTAGAATTTATCTATTATGTTAGCAATCATTTCTTCACGTGTTGACTCCTCATCACTCATGTCAATGGAATCCATTGGCATAAGAGTGTTAGGGTCAATAGTGAATTTCTTTACAGTACCGTCACTGTAAAGTTTTGTCTGCACGAGAGTAGACGTCCCGTCTACCTGCTCGTATGTAAGTGTTACTTTCATATCAATAGCATAAAGTGGTGTGACGTATTATACATACTATGCAACATGATACATTATGATGAAAGTTTGAGAACGTGAACGCAGTGAACTCAGGTAAGAAGAATGATGGAGGCATTAGGTGATTGCGAATGCAATCTGCTATGCCGTTATAAGGAGCAGGTGTGAACGAATGTGAACCCTGTGACTGAGGCCTGCGTGCTGGCTTGTGTGTTGGATGTGTTGTTGTGTGCTGGCCCCTGTGTGCTGGCTGTGCGAGGCTGTGTGATGAGAGAAGTGGGAAGAAGTGTAGGAGAAAAGCATGCTTTTTGGTTTTTTTTGCAGAAAAAAAGTTGGAAGCTGCTTTTGTGTGGGGGGTAGCACCAAAATTTTTTTTTTGGCGGGGCTGGTTTCAGATATGGTCCTTATTCATCAATATACAATAGATATTAATTTGCCTAGGGGGGTTATTTATTTTATTATTATATTATAGTATGCGTATAACACTATTGATTTTATTATTTTTATTTCCTATAATTACATATGGGCAGATTGATGAAGGTTTTGACAGTTTTAATGGCACTGGTGAATGGACATCTCCTGGGGGTAATACAGGTTCACACAGTAGTGAGTTATGTTTTAATGTTAGTGGTAATTACTTGGCAGGGGAGTTTTACGTATTTCAATCTCCTATATATGATCTGTCAACATGGTCTACAGTTGAGTTACTATGGAGTCAAGAAAGCGATGTCAGATCAGGTGATATATTTGCTTTGTATTATTATGATAATGGTTGGTTTTATTTTGATCTTTCTAATCTTAACGGTTTTTATGGTGTCACATTACCTAATACAACAATTGCATTAGCATTCGTACTTAATACGTCTGGTAATGGTTCGCTTAATGGTAAATATTCGCATGTAAGTTTTCTTTCTATATATGATCCGGAACCTTTACCTGTTGAACTAATAGAATTTAGGGGGGTAGTTAAAGAAGAGGGGGTATCTTTAGAATGGTCTACTGCATCAGAGTTTAATAGTGATTACTTTTCTTTATATAGATCTATTGATGGTAATTCGTGGGATCTTCTAGATGAAGTAAATGCTGCTGGTTACTCTACTAGTCTGATACCCTACAGGTATTTAGATACTGATCCTTTGTATAATTATAGTTATTATATGTTAGAGCAAGTGGATATGGATGGTACTATTGAATCGTTTGATCCTATTTACATTTTTAGAAATCCGAAGCCTGATTTAGACTTGTATAATATCATGGGTCAAAAAGTTAATAACTTTCAAAAAGGATTAGTAATATCAAAAAAAAATGGTTTGATGTTTAGAGAATGATTACTATATTTGATATATAGAAACCAACTAATATGAACACTTCTCACAGTAAAAAAGACATCCCTTTATTTCATGCTACTTATGATATATTTATTGGGCCGGATCATCGTTGTATTCAAGATCATATAAACGAAACTTATCCTTCGTTAAACTTTGAATTGCCAGCTAATGCCACGGGCTATACAAGTTTAATTAGTTGTCCTGTTGCGGGCAAAGGTGTTATCGTTGTGCTCAATGCTTTTTTGACAGAAGATATAGAAATGAATAATACAATATATCACGAAGCTGTCCATATAACTTGGATGACACTTGAAGCATTAGGAATAAAAATTACTTATGATAACCATGAAATACAAGCATACCTAATGGAGAACATCATAAATAATTTAAAAGATGCATATGAAGAATATTTAAAATCAAATGAAGACTTACCAGATCTTTAAAAAGTTTTATTAAATTTGTTTTATATCTGATACTATAAATTGTATCACATAAAAGGAGGCAGGTCCGTTCATAACCACAGCCTCCTTTTTTTTGTGTATGTAATATATATTTAGTATATTATTATGTACATAAAATATTTATAGAATGTCAATCGGAAATTTAGACACACAAGGTCAAAGAAAGAATAATTATCCTTATCAATTAAAAAATCTACAAGGTCTTAAAAAGATTTATGAATCTTTAAGTCCTTCTGTTACTCCAGATAATGCAATAGGTACTATTATAGTAAGAACTGTTGTTGGTGCATCATCAGAAGAAGGAATATTGTCTGAATGTAGATCTATATCATTTGCAAATACAGGAACTGGTGATATAGAAGTTGATGGTGTAGCAATAAGACCAGGAGAAAAAATATCTTTTGATGCCGGTTTAAACAATTTTTTAAATGATATTAGCTATTTGGCAGATGCTACTGGTGCTGAAGTTTTAATAATTGCAACAGGCGGTTCTATAACTAATCCATAATACTAAGATGTCAGGAACTAAAATAACTAGGGATCTCCCTAATAATGCATATGAAGCTGCAGTAAACTCTACTAATCCCTCAGCAACTAACCCTTTTGCAACAATAAATGATGTAAATATTGGTGGAGATACTATTTTAGTTTCTGGTGGTTCATCTTATTCAGGTACAGGTTTAATATTTGATGTATCTGTTTTAGTATTTAGAATAGTAGGTATAGAATATACAACAGCTGCTACACAAGTTACTTTATCTGCAGGAGATCCAACTAATCCTAGATTTGATGCAATAGTAGCAACTCTTGATATTAATGATAACCCAATAGTTGAAGTAGTAGAAGGTACGCCTGCAGCTAGTCCAACAACACCTGCTCTTACTGCGGAACAAGTACTAGTACAATTTATACAAGTAGCTGCTGGAGCAACAGTTCCTGTTGTAACTACAGAATTTGTGTATAGAAACGATGGTAGTTCAGATTGGACCGGAGGGTTTTTTGGGGGCTTTGGGACAACAGCAAATTTTACATCAAGTACTCCAGCACCATATGCTGGATCTGCGTGTTGTCTTTCTACTTTTGGTAGATATGGTCTATTAAGAGGTACTAATTTTGAAGCTCCTGCGCCAATATTAAGAGCTGATTATAATATTTTCAGTTTTAGAGTTCAACTATTAAGTGATCTTACAGGAATTATAGACATTATTTATTGTTCAGCTTATTCTGAAGATCCCTCTGGAAGCAATCCTAATGCTGTTTATTTAGGAGTACTTCCTTTACACAATTTTATAGATTTAAGTTTAGTAGGTCAATGGCAATTAATAAATGTACCGGTATCTACATGGGCGCAGAATCCAACAGAAACAGAAATTGGTTGGATAAATTTTACAATTCATCAGATAGGTCAAACTTTAATTACACCTAATCAACAACTTGCTTTTGATAATATTCAATTTCAATCAGGAATTGTTCCTGCACCTAGTGGACCTACAATAGATATTTTAAAAAACGGAACTAATATTGCCAACACAGGAAAATTAAATTTTATTCCTGGAGCAAATACTGCTATTGCTGTAACAGAAGATACAGTTAATGAAAAAGTAGATGTAGAAGTATCTTCTACAGGTGGATCTAGTATATATAGTGCAGATGGTGTTATTCCAATTAATAGATTAGTCCAGATTCAAAATGGATTATTCTGGTCAGGTTCTACAATGCTTAGGACTACTAACAGTAGAACTATAAAAGAAGTTATTCAAGAATCTGATTTAGGTGCTACATTAGCTGCTAATACAACCTATGTAATTAGAGGTAAAGTCACTGTATCTAATCCAATAACTATAGCCAATGTTGGAACAGAAGTAGTTGGTTTAAATAGAGATATTGATGAAATAGAATGGGCAGGTGCAGGTAGCTTATTTCTTGTTACAGATCAAAACTTTACTTTAGCAAATTTAAAATTATCTGCTACTACTGCTGGTAGTAATATTCTTGCAGCAACAAATATTGCTGCTACTGGTTATAATTTTTCAAGAGATAAAGTTTTATCACTAACTAACTGTCAGTTTAGAGGTACATATAACGTAATGACTATTGAAGGATTTGACTTAGTAGATATAAGTCAATGCTTATTCTTCTATGTTAAAGCTACTTCTTGGGGATTAAGATTTAGAGATGTTTCTAAATTGCAAATTACCTCTTGTGAATTAATCAGATGGTTTGATGAAACAAAATTACCTACTCCTCTTCCTGCTGATTTTGCTACAACAGATATGATTAGTATTAGTTCTGGTGCTGTAGCTGCTGGATTTGGAGCAGTTAATATAAATGGTTGTATTATTCATCCACAAGAAACTCAAAACGGAATTGCTATATCAGCAGGAACTACAACAGGGTTTGGTACTATATCTTCTAATGCTTTTGTAAATGTTGGTCTTACTACAGGAAAAGTATTTTTACCAGAGATTCCAGTACAGCTTTTACCTGATTATTCTGATGCTTCTACTTTAAAATATGATGTATTTGCTAATCAAGGTTTATTAAATTCTACATCAGGTACAGTAATGACATTAACTGGTAATACTCAGGATACTGCTTTAAGTTCTGGAGTACCAGTAGTTATAGATACTAATGGACTTGTAGTACAGCAGGCAGGAGTTAGATATACAGTTACAGCAGCAGGAAGAGCACATAACACGGGAGTACACACATTTAATATGTATCAATTCACGCATCAATTAGTCTTTGAAAACAAGGGGTGTGTATGATCGCATTATAAATTTTATATTTATAAAAATGGAGCAGCATTACCAGGTGCAGAAGTAGATATACTTGTTGATGATGATGCTTCAACAGCATTACCTATGGTATATGGAACTTTAATGAGTCAAAATGATTATATAGAGTTTTATGTTGAGAATCCAACTGGTAATGATTTTATGTTAGTTAAAGATTTTCAAGTGGTGATAAGAGAATAATATGACTACATTTATAGGATTACCATCAGAACAATTATAATAGATTTAGCTTAAAACTATGAAATTAATCAAACATGCTAAGAATATCCATGAGTTAAAACTTGAGGGTAGCCACGCAAAGATTGCAATGTTGTCTGATTTACATTGGGACAATCCAAAATGCGATTGGAAAATATTAAAAAAAGATTTAGATTATTGTGTAAAAGAATCTATTCCTATTATGATTAATGGAGATATGTTTTGTCTTATGCAAGGCCAAGGGGATAGAAGAAAAAATAAATCAGATATTAGACCAGAGCATAACAACTCTAAATACTTAGATAGCATTGTTGAAACAGCAGTAGAATGGTGGTCACCCTATTCTCATTTACTTACAGTTATAGGATATGGTAACCATGAGACTGCAATTATTAAATGGCAGGAGACAGATATACTATCTAGATTTGTAAAGCTTTTAAATCTTAAGAATCATACTAATGTACAATTGGGTGGTTATGGAGGATGGTTAATAGTAAATCAAGTAACTAGAAAAAAGATTACTTCTAAAGATTGCACAGCTACCATGAAAATAAGATACTTTCACGGATCAGGTGGAGGTGGTGTAGTAACTAAAGGTGCACTTAATCTTACTAGAGCTTTAGAAATGTATGAAGACTTTGACGTATTTACAATGGGACACATTCACGAGAATGCAGCCCGTAATGATGTTAGGGATACTATTATACAAGGGTCTAAAGGTTATAGACAACTGCAAAAACAAATTCACATGTGTTTAACAGGAACTTATAAAGAAGAATATGGCGATGGTTCTAAAGGTTGGCATGTAGAAAGAGGAGCTCCAGTAAAACCTATTGGAGGTAGAATTTTAACCATTGATTATAAAAGAATTCAAAGAGATGGTAAAGATGTCTATGATAGACAAATAGATTCTATGAAATTTCCACATTGTAGATCCAAATAATTTTATTATATTACTATTGTCAGTTGGCGTAATGAAGATGATTGCCTAAGATAGAGCTGGTTTGATTCTGATACTCTAGTGCAAAGGCTGATAAGAAAACCTTCAAGCTTTCTTGAGAGTTGACCGCAAGGAAGGCTTGATTTAAAGTAAGAAGGTTTTTTTCTAAGTAATTACTCTTATTTTCTTATTTTTTTAGTATATTATAGTATATATATTTATAAGAGTACAATGGAAGTTTCAAGTTTACAAATAGGTTTTGATGCGTTAATAGCATTACTAGTTTCAATAACAGGTGCGTTGGGTGTGTGGTACTCATTAAAAGGAAAAGTCACAATTCAACAAATGACTTTAGATAATTTATCTAAAGACCTAGAAGAAATGAAAGTAGATAAAAAAGATAATCATACCCTATTGCACAAAAGAATTGATGATCTAAAAACGCAAGTAGAGAGAAATAGAGAAAAGAATGATAAGTCTCTAGCTGATCTTAAAGCTGAAATGGGTCAAATGGAAATCAGAATTATTAATGCTATAAATAGTAAATAGTGTTAAACATTTGAGATTTAAACTTATTTAATTATATTTGTTATAATCAAATAAGTTTAACATGTCACAGAAAACCAAAAAAAAACAAGAGTACACAGAAAAAGAGTACGCAGAAATGCGATCTAAAATGGTGTCTTATTATGAAAAGGAAATTCCCTTTTTAGAATTACAATTTAAATTTGAAAGTCTAGTAGCAGATATAGAGGATGCTAAAACTAGAAAAATTATGGCTCTAGCACAAGCTGCTCAGATTTATACTGCAATGAATCCAGAAGAAGAATCAAAACTTGAAGCTGATGGATAACGTTATAAGAATTGGCTCTAAGGATAAAACAATGGTTATTGCTATTCAGCAAGAAATAGGAGCAACACCAGATGGTATATTTGGACCTGAAACTCAAAGACTTTTAATTAGATGGCAAAGTATAAATAATCTTGTTGCTGACGGTGTAGTTGGACCAAAGACTTTTGAAGCTATGGGCATATTAGATACGGATCAGAAGCACGGTTATTTTAGAGGTGGTGATTATCCAATAGTAATAGAAGAATACCATTTAACTCCTGGTCAGTATATTGAGTCTAGTAGACCTATACAAAATGACTATATATTCATTCATCATACTGCAGGTGGCAGCAATCCATATTCTTGTATTGATTACTGGAATAGAGATCAAAGAGGTAGAGTTGCTACTGAATTTGTAATAGGTGGTCAAAGTATTAAGAATAATGATACTAAACATGATGGGACTGTTCTTCAAGCTTTTCCTGAAGGGTGTCAAGGATGGCATTTAGGCAAAGTAAATTCTTACTATATGCAACGTCATTCTGTAGGAATTGAAGTTTGCAATTTTGGTTACCTTACTTCTGCTAACAAAACATATGTAGGATCATTAGTCCATGATGACCAAGTTTGTGTATTAGATAAGCCTTTTAGAGGGAGAGAAAAGTGGCATAGGTATTCAGATTCTCAATTAGAGTCACTTAAAAATCTTTTGCTATATATTTCTGAAAGAGATAATATAGATTTGAAGGTAGGTCTAATTGATTGGATTAAAAAAGAAGGGCCAATAAAAGCTTTTGGATTTAAAAAAGAAGCATCTGATGGTTTAGTAAAAGGTCTTCTTACTCATACAAATGTTAGAAAAGATAAGATGGATATGTTCCCCCAAGAAGAACTTATTGATATGCTTCTATCTTTAATTTAAATTAAAACGTATGTCAAAAATTAAATTGATTAAACGTCAACTTCAAATGACTCATAGAGATATTATTAAATATCAATTAATGAATCATTGTTTTTTTTCTGATTTGCAATTAAGTAATAACGAACTGGACTGTTTAACGTTATTAGGAGTTTTTGATGATATTGAGCTCTCTGAGTTTTGTATAAATGTTGTTGATGAAAACATATTCAAAAATCCTCAAACGGTCAGAAATTTTCTGAGCAAAGCAGCGCAAATTAAATTAATTCACAAATACACACCTGATGGAGCATCGCAAAAGAAAAGAATACATTTAAATAAAGAT
>WLWD01000872.1_pt1 | contig 33750 bp, 16 predicted proteins | sample 6712731 | NCBI WGS metagenome assembly WLWD01 (sample SAMN12718690, study PRJNA576275) | sponge metagenome | isolation source: marine sponge | host: Mycale hentscheli | place: New Zealand: South Island, Marlborough, Capsize Point | collected 2014-11-01
GGGATCCACCCAAAATGGTGACAAATTTATTGCTGAAGGGCAACTAACTCATAGCTGTTAGTTTAACAAAAGAATTTGCCAATAACATAATTTTACTTCGATTAAAATTAATATCTATTAAAATGTAATCTATTCTCTTCAAGAATTGAATATTTGAAATGTCTAGCCATTTACTTAATAAAGTCGAATTTTTATAGTATCACAGTTATGTGGTACAGAACATTGTTTCACTCCAAATGGCTAACTCCATTACTATTTATTTATGCTCAATATTAATGACACAGACAAAGCTACTAATAGAGTGATACCAAAAAAATCATTGGTGCAGTTAGGAGAAAATGCTGTATTTACCTGCCTGTCTTGGTTTCCTGTACAATGGAGATTTGAAGGTGGAAAATTACCTTTTAATGCCAAACCAGATGATCAACCAGGATTTTATGCTCTAGACATCATAAAGACGGATTATTTCAATGAAGGTTTGTATACTTGTCATGGAAAATATGGAAGACCTACAGAAAATTCTGGCAAGTATTTTGATAACGATGCAGTGTTATACATAAGAGGTAAGTTAATAACTACTCCATATACACCCTTTGTTGTTAATTAGTTAATGTAAATTTTAACAATTATTTAAGAAATATGCAAACATGCTAATTATAAATTCAAAAATGGCTGAAACTTTAGCTTCCCAAATACGAAAACTTTTATTTCATCATATTGCATACTGCTCATTAGCGTATATCAGATTCCACAAACTTTGCAGTAGTTCAATATTGTTTAAATTCTTGAACACCATTATTCTTTGCTCTGTTTTAATTTAGTTTCAATAGCCCTCAGTTACGTTGATATTACTTACCCTATGATGATTATCGTGCATGTTTCACTTCTCTTATGAGACATCCTTAACATACACAGTTGTTGTTATTGCTTGCATGAGATGTATTGATATCTGAATAGGAATAGCCATAAATTACTCTTTTGTGAGAATTGGTTATTCCAATGCTAGCTACTGCATAGCTGGGCTGAGGGTTCGCACCTTGGGTGCTACACTTGTTATTAAAAATTAGTATTATAATTATATTGTATATACACAAACGAAACACACACATTATACATTATAGTCTTGTGACAAAATCTGAATATGAATGCATGCATTACATTTTTTTTGCATATGGATAACGCTGTAGTGCATGTAAATCTTACAAAGCTAGCTGGCCTTGTAGCAGACATTAGACACGTGATCTAAACTGCAAATAACAATAGGCCATAGTAACCAATACATTTTGTGGATATGAGATTTTTAATGTATTATTAGAACAGCAAGTAAATTGTTTATCTATTAGTTAAACTCCAAGGAATGTCACTTAGCTTATTACTAATACAGATCATTAATTTCTATTAGTTGAGAAGTAATTAGCATGTTCAATTTAGTAACTAAATAATAATATATACATATTATTACAATAATAATAGCAACTTTTCTAAGTTTTAACAGCCTGACATTTTAACTTCCTGTTGAAGCCTTTCTCTCAGGCAAGAACTCTAAACATGTCGGGCTAAGTTTTAATTGAACATAGTGGCCATCAAAAAACTGAAAAAATTTGTTATAAATGTAATTATTTCAGCCGAGATAGATTGATCAGACCACTGTTATTTTTCACTAGCATTTCTTTAGAATATAATTGTTCGGTTTTTCATAGACACACACCATGAGTTAAGAGAACTATCAATTTTAGAAGTCCAACAGCAAGATCCGTTACTGACACAGCTAATTGATGAAAGCTCAAAGAATATTGTTGACGATTGGAATTATGTCCAAATGGATGAACTTCATAATTTCTCCAAAGCTCTTGCCAAACATGCAGAATGTTCAAGTTATCCAAGGCGTAAAGAATGTTCCGAGTATAATGAGTACAGTGGTGAGTTTAAGAAGTAATAGCTACATTGTGAATTTTTTGTCATATATAAGCCCACAACATTATTTACTTTATTATTTAACTGAATGATTTATTTTCAATTATACATTGTAAACGTAGGAATTTCAATAATGTATAACATTTTGTATTGTCAAAAAAAATTAGATTATTTTCTATGATGTTTCACAACTTATGAAAATGAAATGCTACTAGGTGTGAATTATTATGATAAGGAAAATAATATTACACTCACAATATTACAAGGCCTATAGAAAAACATGGGAATATTAGCAATGGACATTTACATGAAATGAATGTTGTGTACTATAAATGTGTACTAGAGAATTTTTTTATTTTACAGTTATGATGTTTAAAACATAATTTTTTTAGATTGCACAACAATTACTCCATTTACTGAATATAAGATACTTATATTAAACATATTATAGCTATTTGATCTATACCTTATGAGAGCGAGAGTGAAGTAATCTCTCACTTCCCTGGTTTGTTAAGCTTGAATAATGATACTGCTTTAAGGACAAGTCGTGTAGTTACCGACACAATGTAGTGCGGTGAATAATGCCACAAGGTGAGAAAGGTTCGTACATTGAAATTGCATGACATATGATATTGATGTGTGGTAAGAGATAAAGTTTTAGTTACTTAGTTCAACAGTTCTTCTGGTTTTCCAGTATACCCGAACACCTTAAGTTTGCATAAACTAATAAAAAAATCATGCTTCTGATGATGCTCAGTAGCTAATGATTCCATACTTAAATCATTCCATCAATATAATTTGTGTATTTTTTCATAGATCTTTTAAAACGTGCCAAAACAGCTACACATGATGCACTAAATACGGCCAGTGATAAAATGCACAATTCTTCAGCAGCAATTAAAGATATTTTTAAGCGTCCATTTGTTTCCTCATGTACATCAAGTTATGTTTCCATTGATCTAATATTATCATTTGTATTTCTGGGACTTTATATAATATAATGCTTATTCATTATCAATTTGTCAAACATTGAATTTATATACAATGTCTGGGCGATTTAATTGATGAATTGTAAATACACAAACACTTACAATAAGTTAAAACGTTGTAGTGAAAACCCACCCCATCAAAAAATTTAAGTTCAGACAAATATGTTGTATCTATTATGAAGTGGCTATGTGAGACCCAAGTGTTTGTATACCATAATATCTGTGTTGATGTTCTTGTTCATTTAAACCAAGTCAATTGGCCAAATAACTGCAGAAATTGTGTTATATCCAATGGATTATATAATTGATGAAAGATTCAATGTTTGTTATTTGTGTGACATTTACAAACAAAAAATTATTTTTAAAACTGTTATTTTGTCAAAATGTGATATATTATATAAAACACTAGCTTCAGTCATAGATAGATGCTGAGGGTGAAAATTAGTCCAAATATTTGTGAAATGATTGATAACTTTGACATTAATATGACATAAAACATCTGATGAAAATTTTTTATAGTTGATGGTATGTTCAAAATAGTTAGATAAGTTAGAATGAATCAGGTAAAACAAAACTGTGGCAATATAAATAAGTTTGTTTGACATTGACGAACATCGACGAACATCGACGAACAACGATATAGCATTGCTGCGCAGGCTCATCAATGTCAAGTTTCTTCTGAAGGCCTCCTTGTTTCTTCGACCTGAATAACATATACAATAATATGTGTATAATACTTACTTTCAGTGGCAATGTCTCTATAACGGACATTCCATTCCGCAGTATAGCATCTCCTTTAACACCTGCTTTGTTGGAGGTATAGTAGTATTGACCTACTGGGAGACTGCTCTCTAAAAGATGTTTTGGTGTTAATGAAAAACAATCATTACAATTTTGACAAACTAACCCAAAAATATAATCATAAATGAATTAATAAATGTACATAATATTAAAATGATAGGCAATTAGCTACTAATCAAAATCAATAGTCTGTACAACTATTGAATTACAAATCCTGAAATTGGTTTTTAATGTAATAAAAGTTGTTTTTTTATTATAAAAACAACTAATAATTTTGAAAAGAAATAACCAATGATCATAAAAGTATAGGTAATGTTACATCATTAGAATTACTTGAAAATACCAGTGAGGATGACCTTCAATATTCAAGAAGTCAAGCTATTATACAAACATCTTCTAGAATACTAATACGAAAAAAAAATCTGACACAACTTCTTGTTTCCTACTGTAATAGCTACATCATTGATTTAAGTAACAGATCATTAAAATAGCAGTAATTACTACAGGAAAGTCTTGTCAGCCTTATATCATATACTTCAAACCATGGAAGAAGTAGATGAAATTCACAGTAGTCAATTATATGAAGAGAACAAAGGGGTTGAGCAATTTTACAATAATATTTTGAGAATTATGGCAACAGACATGAACAGTTGTTATTTGTTACAGAAAGGATGCAGGTATCAACACAAACATGTATACTGAATCATTTCTTCATCGAGTTTTAAGGGTTCTGGCACATAGCAACGCTCGCTTAATTGAGCAATAAACCACGAAACGTGTCTACACATTAAAAAAAAGAATGTGCAGCATGTGAATTTAACTGTTTCATAAAATGTATATTTTGTACAATATGCCTCCATAACTACTCGTGTAGTTGTGATGAATACGTTCAACCTGGAACCATATGTAAGCTTATTTATTAAAAGCATGTAGTATTAGGGGCCAATGGCAGTGAGACAAATATGTCAAAAATTAACCCCCCCCCCCCAGCAATTACTTTGTGCAATTCATCACCTGATAAAAATTTTTAAAGATAGAATTTTGCAAAAATTAAATAGTGTATCTAGTTTAATTAAAGAACTTTCTATTTCTTAAAATGAATATCTCACTTCTGTGCTAAAATTTGTAGATTTGCACAAAAGTAAGAACATTAATAACATACCACCAAACAAGACACTTACGAAGCAAGTATTTTACTCCAATTTTATTCCACTAAGAGAAAACGCATTTCAAAAGTGCGCTTAGGAAAACCAATAATAAATGAGAAATCAGAAATCTCATCTTTACTTGGCACAACAAAGCTGAAAGATGAACTAAGTGAGTTGCATTATTTGCACAATTTAAGTACAATTATATTATAAGTAAAATTCTTGTTCAGATATCATCAATGCACAAAGAAAGATGTCAGTAGAGGCAATCAGATATATACATGATGAGACAAGTTTGCCAATTGAAGTTCTAAACTTTGCATATGATGTCTATTCAAATTACAACACAATTTTTTGTGATGAAGCATTTGCATAGAAACAAGGTTGTACTAATCATAAGTTAGCTGTGAAACCATCATTATGGGTTGTTGTTTTTCTATTGTAGTATCTGCTTTGTGGGAAATTTGGACCCTAAATCATTCTTTAAATATGATTCCTGTCAAGACATGATTGGATGTAGTATGTGTGACAGCTGGTTTCACTGGTAAGGATAAGTGTTTGATGTAACTCTTACCAACTATTTCTTTCTCACAGGAAATGTGTGAGCTTGGATGCTGAAATGTCTAACAGCATTAGTCTCACGGGGCCAGACCCTTTACTGTACACAAAGCGAGAAAAGGAGTCCGTCAAGTGAGGGGGTTTGCGCTGTTACAGGAACCACGAATTCCTGGGGAAAATGCGTTAATCAGGACACCAAATTACCACAAAACTCGAATTAGAAGCGTTGCCATATTGCTCTCTGATCTCACGGCACACTGTTTAATTTGCTCCATTTAGCTGTGGCATGTTGTTGTTTATGCACAGAAGCGACTTATCTTCTGGCCAGGCCAAGAGGAGGAGAAAAAAGTTGTATGGTTCTTTCAGCAGAAGTAGCTTCTATCTTGGAGAATGAGGTTGAAAAGAAGTTAGCAGTGATTTTGGATGAAGTAGTAGAGATCCATAGAGACAGTTACTTGTGTAGGATTTGTGACACGAAACTTTGAAGATTTCAGAACTTTGTCAGAAGATAGCAGAATTGGAATGTGGAGTGTAGCCTGAGTTGGTCCTAATCCTTACAGCAAACGACATCTAGTAGTGAAGAAAAAGGAATTGGTATAAACACAACTGTGACAAGCACACAATTTCACTGCAAAAAGCTTAAGTGTGGCTGTATTACAAGTTGCTATCTAAACAATAACTATATCTCTCTGAAATATATTGGCTATAACGCATTTGTTATTGAACAGGTAGACAGATAATCTTACCAATACCCTATCAGGTGGTCCTGCACCCTCTGCGACAATAGGACACTCCGTCTATCCTGTTTCCACACTCACAACTTAAGCCAATCGTGGTATAAAGCTAGAAACACAACAATATGAGAAGAAGATAGTTTGCGTGATCAATTGAGCCGTACCTCGTGACTAAAAGTGGGCGCGTTTTGAGCGGGGAACCTGTGGTTTTTATCTATTCCCATAGACATTTGTATTGAGTTTTGGGGTAGCACTTTCTCTCCGGTTTTGGAGTATACTGAGTAGATATTTTTAACCGCTTCGCTCGAGCTTTCTAATGGTGCAAACCTCCTTTCGAGTTTTTTTCTGGCAACTCAACTTTGACATACTATAGCTATATTGACAAATCAATTATAATGATTAGATAGCTAGTTAACAAGCTATTCAGCAAATATTATTGGCAAGAAAACAAAAGACAAAAAAAAAACCACCAAAATAATTTTTTTTATTTATCACAGCTTGAAAATGTGAATAGGTTAAGCTACAGGCTGGATGCCACAGACATGGTTGCCTAAATCGCATTATCATAATAGGTATTGTCCTTGGTGATTTTTAGTGTAATAGCTGTGAAGCCCTACTGTAATAATAATAATAATGATAATAATAATAAATAATTGTAGTCATAATAATAATAATAATAAAATTAATAATAATAATGATAAAATAATAATAACACTCAACATAGCTAGGTGTGGAGGGGACCTGCAGAGATGTCAAATACATTATTATGTATTGTTTTAACTTCGGGACAGAGAGGTAGATATTTTACAGAAATGATTGTTGTTTAGCTATTACCTTTTACCTTTAATGCTAAAAACTCTACGCACATCAAAATTCAAATTTCTGACAAGGTCAAAGGTTATAGGTTTAAGGTTCGTGGCAAAGAATCCTGACAGGCAACTATTTCATATGTGGCAACTATTTCATATGTGGCAATGATTCCTGTCCTTAGCGGCTTCCATGATTTCCTTAGAAAGTGATGTTTATCTCTAAAAAGCGGGTGCAATAGACGGTGGAAGGCGGCGTAGGTTTCAAAAAGAAAGGCGAAAGTACAAAGAGAAGGTAAAAGCGACTGAAAAGCGGATGGAATCGACGAGTGAAGGCGGGGGTTAGTTTTTAAAACAAAGGCAAAAGTACAAATTAGGACAGAAATTCAAAGAAGGAGAGATAGGTAAAGGAAAAGTGGACTCCAAGACTCAAGAAGAAGAGCTGAAGAAAGGAGAGGTGGGATATAAGAAAAGCACAGATATTCAGAAAAAAGAGAGCAGGAGAGGGAAACTTATCTAACCTTCTTAACCAAAGGTAAAGAATGATAACTGAGCAAGATAACTTGAGCTACTTTATTCTTACTTCGCAATAGTCAGCGGCACTATTTGATTGGGTACTTGCTAGTTCATAATAATTTTGTAAGTATTTTTTATGTTATACTACTGGTAACTAATTGAATGGCACAGCTAATGTGAAAAGCAATTCCTACAAAATGATTATGAATTATTTTTACTAGCATAGCAATAAAGCTACTAGCTACTCACCTTGCTTTTGTGAATACTTACCTTGATAAGCTACGTCTGTTTCAGCTGTTCAGTTTGATTTCAGTTCTAAGTCACCACCAAATTGTTATGTGATGGGTTTGAGTTACAAAATTGTATGCTCCCATCAATAACCACTAGTGAGCTCTTTGAAAATTTTAAACATACCTCCTAAACCGAGTAAGTCGTATATAAGAGGGCTTAGCCCGGGACATATATTTTGCAATAAGTGGAAAATGGCGGCTGACATTTTTTGTTGCCAACTTCCAAGAGAGCATATTTAGAGCTACTTAGTGCAAAAAAGCTGGGAAACAATGTCACATATTAGTCAAAAACATCTTAACGGGAAAAAACAATAAACAAACCAACAAGAAAAAAAATCAATGGCACGTTCTAAATAGAGAAGAAGAAAAGTACTGTTTGCCATTGACATAGCTAAATTCAACTGCAACAGATATACAGCGTGCTATCAGAGTTCTGCAAGATACTATCCTGCTGGTTCATCTTCAATCAACAAATACTTTGGTTCATACACATAGCATTGATACATGGACTTAAGTATTTTTACTCAAAAAAATATTACATAATTATTTTTTAGTTAGGTCACTCGTTGTAAACGTGGTGTGGATTGACTTGAAAGGATAGTGAGTTATAATGGAGGGTTGTCTTTGCAAGGCTACTTTGTTTAATTTTAATAGATGGAGCTAGAGGTCAAAGGGAATGCGGGGATTCTTCCTTTTATACCCAGACCTCTGAAAGAAGTTCCGAATCTGGTAAATGATACTCATGGCCTGACCAAATCCAAATTGTTTTCCCAACCCCTCTCACATAAACATGAAGTAAACTGTTTTCTGGTTATTCTAATCCAAGTTAATTGCTTGAAGAAAGTGAGGTCCAAAGTGCCTGACATTGTTACACATGCATGATCTTGTTGCTGGGGTAGCAAACAAAAAGGTTTACTCATGTAAATTTTAGTTATATTCATAATTGACAAGATGCATGGGACAGACTGACTGACTGAATGTTCATGCCATTTGATATTGTGGGTGGTGCGAGCTCACTTAGCGCCAAGTAGCAACATCGAGTAATTGCATAAGTTTGATGTCCTCAATCTGAAATGATTCGTAGAAGGTACTCCATAATCATGAAAATCCATCCACAAAGGAAAGCACAAGCAACAGATTCTGCGATGATACTAGTGACGGTAATAGATTCTGGCCATCTGGTGAACCAGTCAACATAAGTCAAGAAGAAGTGAAGCCACACGATGGTGGAAGAGGTCCAACCAGGTCAACATGTACAAAGTCTAAACAAGAAGTGGTAGGTGGAGAAGTAGATAATGGAACTGTTGAATGCCTGTTATCTTTGCACATTTGCACTGAACACATGAATGAGTCCATCTTCGAACATCTGCGTTTATGCCAGCCACACATACCAGGCAATGATGAGATATTGTGTAGCCCTAATGCCTAGGTAGGACAAACCATTGAGTGAATCAATTACAGTTTATCTTTGCTGATGAAGTGGGAATGCTTCAACAACTAAAGGAGATGAAGGAGAAGATTGAAGCTCTCAAATCAGAGTATCCGTCAATTCTGCTTCAGTCATGGCAGCACACAATCCAATATGTATAAGAGGTAGTCCTGAGAGTAAAGTTCACTGAGATATAATCTAACTGGCATGCTTGACATGGAGAATGCATGTATGAAGGATGTATCAGTGGTTTGTGATCTGTTCACACATAAAAGTGATGACCTTCCATGATAATGGTGAAAATGACGAATAGCCAGGTAGATAGCCAGTAGTACTTTATTGAAAGTACTATAACAAGTCTCAGTTGGTTTCATCTTCTTTGACATCACCTATGCTAAATCTAGAAAAATATGTCATCAATACAAACGTCAGGTCTAGCCAAAGTCTCTCTGGTGGCATTGAAGGCCGCAACTGCATCCTCAGATGGTGAAAGTAGATTTGATTTTGGGAAGGAGTTCATTTAGAGGTTGTATGAGTCCAAGCACCATTAGGTAGGAATCTATGATAGAAATTTGAGACCTATAACCTGCCATAGTTGTCGGTCAGACTTCGGTAATGGGAGGATGACTTGAACCTTACGTACTTAAGCTGTTTGCCTTTAAATTGTGTGCTTGTCAAAACCGTGTTCATGCCAATTCCTTTTCTTCACTACTATAGATGCCGATTAGGACCAACTCAGGCAGCACTCCACGTTCAACTCGGATCACAACTATTATTTGTATATGTGCACTACTTAAATTCTATCATTTCACCAATTTTCATATACATTATTATAAATATATGAAACAATTGATAATTTTATTTAACAAGAAAGTCTAGTAACTTTAGCTACATGTTAATAGTGCTGTGCTACTGAATCCTGTGAATGTCAGAATATTTCTTGGGGCACGGCAGGTAGAATCGACTGATTTTAATCCTGTTTCTTTAGAAGAACGCCCCACAAGTTTGCGTTTTCCATCTGCTGTACATTATCTGCCATAAGAAACATAAAAACAGACGAGATGAGCTGTACAGCGCCGAAAAACTCCATAAACTTCACTAAATTTCTTTCCTTCAATAGTTACAGGATTAATGCGCACCTGCGTAAACGCTCCTTTTTCACATGCAACGTTGAAGATTGCGCACTTAATTGACTTGGATTCACATGACTAAATTGCTTACTGTGTACTAAATGCATTCCTGAGTTACCGCGCTTGCGGTCGTGCCAACTCAACTTGGACATACTATAGTTGAACTCTAAATCAAACACAACACACTGATGACGACATAGAACTAAACCATATACATATATGCATTACATAATTCATACACACACATATAAGTTTATGGCTTTAAGTTCTCTCTATCTTATCTTTTATTCTGTCTTCTCTTCCTCTGTCTCCTCTTTGTCAAAGGGACAGGGCAAACCCTACAAAATGAATTAAAAAACATGAATAAAATTATAACAAAATTATTTCGTAATTGCTATAGTGCAATAATAACCCATGCAGTTCCAAATTTTGTTTTTTAATATAAATTATAATAATTTTAATAAATGTAGTAAGTAATTAGTTGAAAGAACATTTTTTAAATATGAAATTGGTTTCACTGGCTACCCATGCAGTTCCAAATTTTGTTTTTAATAAATGTAGTAAGTAATTAGTGGAAAGCACATATTTTTAAATATGAAATTGGTTTCATAAACTTCAGAATCCCCGGTTTAGCGACCATTACCCTTATCACCTTAGAAATTGAATTGTTTACCGCTTTGAATTGTTTTGAGGGTGCAGTTAAAACGCAAAAACTTATGGGAGCTCCATTTCTATTCGAGTTAGTGGTGGTGGTAAGTTAATACGCTATTTGTCACAGTTATAAGCCCTACTCAACAGTATTTACTTGAAAATTCATTGTCCACTAGACGAACCAGAAGGTAAGTCTTGCGTAGGTATGAATACGTAATTAAAAAACTACGCTTCCCAGGTTTGTACCGACCGAAAGATCGCGCGAAGCGGTGAAGAAAATTCCTTTTAAAAACTTCAGGGCAAGCGGGAAAGTGCAGTTTCAAAACTAAATAGAAAAGTCTATGGGAATAAATAAAACCACACGTTTCCGTGCTACACGCGGCGGGATTTAGTCTAGCGCGGTTAAAAAAAAACACACGTAAATCTGAGTGCTATTTCAATAGCTTTATGAGCGCTAGTGATCCCTAATAGCACAGGTTACCCTTGTTATCACTCCTAATAGTAAGCCAGCTTTTTTTTAATCATTTGTAGTGTAGACACACTAAATAGTGCACTCACTATCTGTGTATTTCAGATTTAACTTTATCAGATACTTCCTGATGGCTCCCCTTCTAATCTGTTGAAAAAAATCCATTGCTTGTGCTATTAATATAGAATAGTAGCTTACCCATGCTATTACTCTTTAATAAGTGCATCACGTTACATTTTATAAAGAATAGATATTAATTAGCAAGCTTTACTCATGCCAATGTAAGAGCGAAATTTTGTAGCCAAGGAGCTGAATTTTTATTTGGCCACTTGCACTCAGGCTAAGCTGTCCATTATACAGAGTATGAAGTTCATCTAGGGAAACAGCAGAGAATTCAATTGCAGACAGTCGAACAGATGATGATATTCCAGAAGTGATATGTGGGGTGTGGCTAAAATATTTACTTCCGGTCAATCTAAAGGGGGGGTTCAACCCAACCCCTCAAATAACCCCTGTCTAGGGGTATGAGGGGAACAGCTGTCTTGGGTTTGTATAGTAAGCCTATGGCTGTGGGTTGTGTTAGTTAGCTAGCAATGTCTGATGAGTCTGAGGTTGAAGAATGGATCAGACTGCAGCTCATCAGAGACAGTAATGGTAGTATAACAACAGTTCCAGATTGAGCCAAGCAATAGTGTCTGATAATAAATTAGATCATAGGTCTACAAATAATTTTGGTGTGGGGAACAATATTATGACAACGACAAAAATACCATTGAAGGAGTGTACCCTTATGCAAAGATGTTTGTGTTATTTTAAATAATAATTGTGACCGTCTACAGGATAAACGGGCACTAGTCTGGCGGGCCAGACCCTTTACCTTCTTTTTTATGGGCGGGGGAAGGGAAAGGGTCTGGAGTCACTAGCATCAACGACTTGTTCGAGCCACCCCGATTTTGGGGTGGCGGTTTTAGCACATTCCTTGGTACATTTCGTCATGGGACGTCATTATAATGCGTCATTATACGGTTCTTATTTTTTTCCTTCAAGCATGGAAGACTCTTACCTGATGAGGTTTGTAATGTAAGATCACAGCTACTTGGGAAGCAATCTGGAGGAGAGGGCCCAGAATTCTCTTCCAATGCTTCCTTCATTAGATTACGCCAGGCTAACACTACTCCAGAACGGAGTCTTGAGAGATCTGACTAGCCTACGGACATATCTAGACTCTGATGGAAGATCAGAGTCACAACCTAAGCAGAACTCCATAGCTAAGCCGGATTGCGCTGGTCGAGCTGCAAATTACAGCTGCTTTCCCGGGAAATATTAAAATGCGCGGGGGAATACGTGACGCAATTTTGAAACTTTTTAATTAAATTCCTCTGGGACAAGTCGTTGATGCTAGTGACCCCAGACCCTTTCCCTTCCCCCGCCCATAAAAAAGAAGGTAAAGGGTCTGGCCCGCCAGACTAACCGGGCACAATGCAGCACCCTTCGAAAACAATTTTTTTTGCACTTACAGAGTTGTCGGCGTCCAGATATTGAGCTCTCCAAGTTTTATCGTCGTAGCTTAAGTAGTTCCCACTACGATAGACCTAACCGTTCCCTTCCGTCGGCTTGAAACAATACATTATCGATCGATGTTTTCTCGATATTTACGCACGCCGCGTTGTTCCCGGTTTTCCTATAGAGACGGTCACAATTAGACGCTCTATTGCTTTTAGGGTCTCAAAGGCCCGGCTGTAGCCTCTTGAGCACAGGGTGGGGCATTACTTAAGGCTGAGGGACCTTAAAAATGGCAGTTCACTACAGCTGTGCAGCTCGTAACAAATTTAGAATGTAGTGGCTACTCTGGAAGACACTAATAATGATGTGAAGAATACGAATAATGATGCTTCAGACATCAGCAGTGATGACTCCGAATGACTTGCTTTACATCACATTAGCAGAGCAGACGTACACTTTTTAAACAATATCTAGTGTGATTGTTGATGTATGTGAGGTCCATAACATTAGTGAATAATGTGTGTGCTGTATATTAAGCAGCCCAGGGCATAGTTACAATCACCATATGCAGCTGAGCATCTGTTAAATGAAGCCAAAAAAAGTTGATTTTTTTTAAAAGGCTACGACATCACACTAACTAATGTAACCATGAAAACTGAAACACTATGCAAATACAATCATTACCAACTCACAAATTAATAGTGTCACAAATAGAACAATTGAATCTCTGATAATTGAATCTAGTGGATGTGCTGGATACAAATATGTCCCTAAGGCCGTAGCATGACTTGAACGTACCTTCCCAAGCCACCCACATATAGCACCATCTTGTGTCATGGCAACATGCTTTGTGTCTATATTTCATAGTGTTCAGACTAAAGATACGTGTAGATGGACACTTATATTAGCTAGTTTGAGCTTACTGAGCTCAATACGCTGGTTATCCTACAATTACATTGTTGTAGCTTAGGATTGATTCAATAAACAATTGAAGTTTAATAATTCAAGTGATTAATACACAATAAAACACTACATGATGTATTAGATAGAACGATTAAGGAGTGGTCACTGGTTATACTGCATTTTTATTCCTGCTACTGCTGAAAGTAAGAACCTTGAAGTGCCCATAAATTGGGGCAAACAGGATTTGAGTCAGGATGTTGTGTAATGCAGATTTGTTGGGGTTACCTAGTGCATTTACTTCACCAGCAACTCTAACTGTTTTTTTTTTTTTTTAACACATGTATTTTTCACAATACCTGCAACTGTATTAGTTTCTTCTCACCGGATTGTGTAAATAGTTCATCAGTCTAGGGGGCACATACTATGCATATTTAAGTATTGAATAGCATGGGTAAACTTGTGTTTTTAGCTTAGTCAATATGAAGTTATATTATTTTTCCATGAAATATAAGTGTTTTTCATGAGAGTATATTAAATTGTGATACATGGTGCCCCTCACTTTATTAAAGCAGCTTGAGTCACTCCTGATCAAGCAATAGTGATTCTGATTACTTCAGATGCCAATTGTAATGCTTCAAATGCCAGCAGTGATAACTCTGACTGACTTGCTGATAGCTACATCATTATTAGTAGACTGCTAAACAATATCACAAAGAAAACTTTTAAATAACTTGTATTGCTTTAATGGTACCAGATTCATATGAGCCAAGGCTGCCAGATTCCTTACAGCTATATTGTGATGGAAGTGTGTGTGTGTGTGTGTGTGTGTGTGTGTGTGTGTGTGTGTGTGTGTGTGTGTGTGTGTGTGTGTGTGTGTGTGTGTGTGTGTGTGTGTGTGTGTGTGTGTGTGTGTGTGTGGAAGGGGGGAAAGATTAATTTAATCTTCTAGTCTCTCCAGTTTCTTGTGGTCTCTTTAGTCTTTCTAGTTTCTTTGGTATCTTTTAGTCTCTTCAGTCTCTTCTAGTCTCTTTTACTTTACTTTGGTCTCTTACTTTGGTTTCATCCCAGCTTCATCCAGTCTCTCCAACACAGCCCCAAAAGTGCTCAGATGCTCAGCAACGGTCTTGCCTGTGATGAGAATATCATCAATGTAAATCAGTAAACCAGTTATACCTTGCAAGAGGTTCTCCATGGGTTAAGTCCAATTTGGTGAAGACAGTACCTCCAGCGAGGGATTCCCGCAAGTCATCCACCTTGTGCAATGGATACGATTCGGTGATTTTGTCTCGGTTCACGGTGACCTTGTAGTCGACGCATAGACGGATAGCTCCATCCTTCTTACGATTAGGAACTATGGGAGTACCCCAGGGACTAAACTTCGCTGGTTCTCAGGATTCCAAGCTTGAGAACCACCAGCCGGTCAATTTCGGTTGCAACTTGACTAAGTAGCGTGCCCCTTCCTTGAGATACAGCTGTGCCGTGACTCCCTTGATTCGTCCGAGACCTTCAGCAAATAGAGCAGAATGAGTATAACTCACTGCGATCCTTTCAGCGATGTGGTTAAGTCCTGCCCAGTTCAACCTCAGGCGACTCAACCAATCTCGTCCTAAGAGGGTAGGTCCACCTCCATCAACAATGGTCAGGGTCAACTCCGCTTCTTGGCCTTCATAGCATGCTTGTGAGCCCTTCACCTCATTGACACCAAACCAAAGTATACATAGGGGTGGAGCACAGATAAGACATACACACAACACAGGTGATATCAAATAAGTCCAAATAGTCTGTGGTAAGATGCCACAGCTATTTCACTTAGTTGTGTGCTATTTCACTTTCCTGGTGCAGCGATTTTTCATATACATTTTTAAGGGTGAAAGTATAGTCCAATATACTAAATTATACCTCCTACTAATCAAGTTAGAATGTTTAAATTTATTTATATATTGAAGGATAGTTATAATGGAATATATGAAATAGTATTAACTATTAAAGTATTATCTATTTAACAATTTCAGAATATAAATTCATTGTAGAATATATAATTACATTTAAATCAGTAGCTACATACGATTGATGTGAAATATTACAAGTAAGATAAAAAAAAAAGTAGCTATGCAAAAGTGATATAGAAATCATTCTCAAACACATGCATCAACATGCTTTCGAAATCTTTGTATTTTACCAATACGAAACTTCTTCCCACATATGGGACAAACCATATTAGGATCATAAGGGTACATGCACCACAGTCTGGTCAAAATTTGGATCTCGATTGAGTTCTTCAGAAACTTCTTCTGCTATATTCTTGGTGTCCTGATCTAAGCCCTTGTGCAATGACTCATCATCAGTGTCTTCATCATCAGAACTACTAGTGTGGGATATCCTTTCCTTAGATGAGGGTTGGTGCTTTGGATTCAACTGAGATAGACTATTAGGATCCCCTACAGATGATATGCCTTCCACTACACTGGCATGAACATATTGATCTGATTCTATTGTTGCTGGTGCTGACAGTACTTGATTCTCAACTCTGTGCTCATCCCTTCTTTGATAGATGCCAAGTGGATCAGTACTAACAAAATGTTGCGACTCTTGAACTTGATCCCGAGATGGAACTTTAAAATCACCTTGAAAACTAGGATTCGCACGATAATTATTCCCTTGATGTGAAAATGTCTCAGCATTTAGAGAAGGACAACAATTATGAGAATCATCCTGGTTACCTAACACAGACCTAGGATATTGGTTGCCGAGTGAAGGATATGGCTTATTATCTACTGAACCCAAACGATTGAATGCAGATTTTTCTAGACCTTGTTTAGAAATTTCACCTGAATATTCATGTTTTACAGCCTTTATAATGTCATCTTCCTTACTATGACTTGGAATCCCTCCCCCACCAGCCCTCAAATGAAGCCCATCTTTTCCCTTCGTCATTGTTGTTCTCAAAGGAAGTCCGTTGTCTCCAGTTGGAATTGTACATTCTTTATTAATCTCTGATGCTTCCATAATACCTTGTTCAGTATTCTCACTCTGCGTACTCGGTCTTTTATCATATAGGGCTTCATGAACACCCTCAATTTTTCTTTTGTGATCTCGTTCTGAAATGATATCAGCTTTGGCCTTACGATCATCATCTCTGGGTGGGATTGGGGGCTTATCCAGACAAGGCTTGGTACGAATATTGTTGGATTTATCTTGGTCGTCGACTCCAGGCAATTGTTCATAAGTGCAGTCTAGTTGAGCTGCAGCATAATCTTTTCTTCTTGTTTGCATCGGATGAGATGGTTTCCGTTTATCTTGATTCTAAATAAACAGCATGGGATATGGTGCTATTTCGGACACGTATCAAACTAACATGTAGTTATAATATAATAATTATGTGTAGAACCCGCACATGCTTAGCACTAAATAATGATTCATATAATATCTGCTATTAACTTAATTAAATATGGCTATCATCCAAAACATAAGATGATTATCTAGGTACTAAAAACATTATCTACTCCAGATATATGATTATGGAGAAGAGATGAAATGACAAATACAACTGACTTCTTTGATCAAAGAAAATTTAGATATAGAAAAAAATTGCAACTTTTACAATTCTGAGGAACGTTTAGGGAAAACAACATATTTAATCATAGGAACTTCAGTATAGCGCAATTTATAACTACTAAAATTATAAGACATATCTCACAATTATTAATTAAAGAATAAATCAACCTAATTTTAGTTAAAATAGTTTACAGTAGAGTTAACATATAATAAATAATTATGTATTTATATAAAATATTGCACAAGTCAGCATAACATGGGGAGATATTTCACAAACACATGTAAGTTAGTTGACAAGGTGAAGGCAATTTAAAATTTGTGCCATTCTCATATTGTATGATGAGTGTAATAAATTGCTTATTAGACATTGGATACTTTAAAACCGTAAAAGTTCAGGGGTAACTCAGCCATACTTCTAAAAATTCAGCTGTCCAACTACACACTACGATGTGTTGGAGCAGCACTCAATACAAGAAATACTGAATGCTTGCATGACAGGGTATTACTCAAGGAAAATATCCAATGTATAATAAATATATATGATATAGAAATTCTTAGAAAAGAGTAAATCACCTACATTAATGCGTAACCAGTTATAGTACATGAGCTATTACATAAATGTAAATAATCTCTCATAAACTAAGTAGTTTGCAGTTGCAATTTCCATAGAAACTAAACTTAGAGTAATATATTTCCAATATCTACCATGTCTGAAACAGCCATTCAAATATTAAAAATTACTGATTTTAAATAATACTACAGCAGTATTGTGGGGTCACTGAGTACATTAACCTGATATTGATGGCCAATATGATGAGTTGTTTAAATTAAAACCAATAGCACATTTCTTGCTATAAGTTCGTGGCTTCCAAAAAAAAAAAGTAGCACATTTTGTTACCAAAGAAGTGAACTTATACAAAAATATATGGATCAACATAATGCAGACCACAAACTTACTTGATCACTTTCTGCTCGGTATTTCATAATTTCATTCATGATTTTCTTATGCTCTTGAACTTCCATTGAGAGATCTTCAATCCTGCCTTTTAAGAAATCTATTTCTATATTGAGTTCCTATGAAATACACCAACTTACTGAAATAAGTAGCAAGAAGATGTCACAGTGTATTACATTAACCAGGGAAAAAAACTTGGCATAATTCAATAATTACTAGCACCAGTGTCATATCCAGATTTTCAAAACAAGGGTTCTAAATTTTAAGACAAGTTGAAGGTGGAGTGCTATAATGGAAAGGAAATAGTTTAATAGAAATTATAATGTACCAGCTAACAGCCCTATCAATCCACTTAAGTGAAATGTACATACATTACTACTACCTTAGGGTGTCATGCTCATAAAATTATGGCTATCATAAAGGGTGCTATTTAATTAACACTAACAATCCTCCTGCAACGATAGAAAGACACATTACCTAGCATGTTTTTATCATCACAGTTTACATTAGTAACAGAAAAAGGCTCGATAAGTTGTCATTAATACAGGCTACATGAATTTCCTTATAAGAAGAAACGTGTTGTTTTTTTCACTAGTACTTTAAATTTGTTCTGAGCAAGCAATAATCCATTATTATGCGACTAAAATCTGGGGGATGTAGAGCAGGAAAACTGAAGGTTTTTTTCTGTTTCCATAGACTTGTATTCAATTCTGGAAATGCACTTATTCTATAGTTTTGGCACAGACTTTTCAATGGTGCAAAGTGGGGAATGTAGCAGCTTCAGTAATTCCAGCTTTTATTGTGGTCAACAAAATATAGATACAGCTGCATCATATATATATATTTATTGCAGCTTTGATATTTTTACTTGAATATTTCCGCATCACGCGAGCGTTCTGTATTCTCCCATATTGTACGCTACTTGTAGCGCGCGCGTAGCGAGTAAAATCAATGAAAATTGTATTGTAACTGGTTGAGAAAAATTTCAAAGAAGCAATAAATCACTTATCACACTCGTCGTACAATATGGGAATGATATTTTACTCTCACGCCACATTTTCACTCGCCTTTGGCTCGTGAAAATATTTTGCGTGCTCGTAAAATATTTTCCCATATTATATATAATACTTATAGCACGAGTCAGAGTACAATATGGGAAAATATTTTACAAGCACGCAAAATATTTTCACGAGCCAAAGGCGAGTGAAAATGTGGCGTGAGAGTAAAATATCATTCCCATATTGTACGACGAGTGTGATAAGTGATTTATTGCTTCTTTGAAAATTTTCTCAACCGGTTACAATACAATTTTCATTGATTTTACTCGCTACGCGCGCGCTACAACGAGCGTACAATATAAACCGTACAATATGGGAGAATACAGAACGCTCGCGTGATGCGGAAATATTCAAGTAATAATATCAAAGCTGCAATAAATATATATATATTATATATACACACTCAATCTCTTATCCTGACACCCCTATTACAAGTATGCCTCTATATTATACCATGCACCAGCGTGCACTCAATTTATCGATTCTTACCACACAACTCCAAAGTTGGAGATTAATATTAATCGTGACAGTGCACGTGACTACTTTGCATGTGACTACTTAGCAAGCAGTTAAAAAAAACAGCCTATGGTGGGATACAAGCAGAAAAAAATTGTACCAATGCTTGAAAAAAAAAGCTAAAAATTTTAAAGCTCTTGAAAGGGTTGGTTTCAACATATAGTCAGAGGAAGTTTGGAGTGTACCCAAAGCGACTATTACTGATATCAGGAGAAAAAAAAGGACAAAAGAGACATGAGGCAATTTCCTCAAGTGAATCCCCACCATTTTCAAACAAAAACTGTGTTATTCATTCAGCTAAGTTTGAATTTGTGGATGAAGCATACTAGAGTTGGTTTTGTCACAGAGATCAAAAGATATTCCAGTTTCTGGATTTCTTTTACAAGAAAAAGATACGTTTTGTTGTTGTTAAAAAAACAGCCTATGGTAAATGACTCCTTCCTGCTGTTTATATACTTTTGGTATAGTAATGCCAGCAAATTACAAAAAAAAAACAACTAAGGAGCTGGTCACACTTATGGATAGTCCAAATGCCTCAGAAAACTTTCAATTGCCTCTTGTTTTTATTAACAGAAGTAAAAAGCCACGATGGTTCTATCACCAATTTGTGCTGTCAGTTAAAAAAGTTTGCAGTGAGCTTTACATTGAAAAAAAAGCACTCCTGCTCATGGACAATGTTACATCTCACTCATCATCAGAAAGTTCACTGTCAGAAGATGGCACGATTAACTACCACGAAACACTATTGCTGTTGTGCAGCCACTGGATCACGGTGTCCTTGACCCCAGCAAACATCATTACAAGAGGAAATCTAATAGCTCACAAAATTTTGGAGAGTAAGTCAGAAAAGAACCCTGTTCCTGAAATCCGTAAAGCCTGTAACATAGTCAATTAGGTGCTCTGGCTGTCAGCCTTCAGTGGCTTGAATAGAGAAACACAGATCTAAGTCATCTACTTTTTAGGGAAGAAATGGTGTGATAAAGCATCCAGAATTAGAGTGAATAACAAGAAACAAAACAATCTATTTTCATATTGTAACAGTCAAAGCAATTAATTCATTTATTATAGATTTTTCTGTGATCTTGGTTTTAATATGTAATTATATTGTAATTTGCTAACCCTGAGTAATATTGGCTTTTCCAATATCCAGCATCCTTAAATCCCAACATGACTGGATAAGAGGGAATTGAGTGTAAATAATTACATATACATTAATATATTTTTCTATTCACAAAATTTGGCCATAGCAAATAATTAATGATGTTTGAATGACAATCAGGTAATACAAAAAAATACTTTTAATTCATTTATTGATACCTCATATTCATAAAATTAATACTTACCAGATTTCTTTGCAATTCTTTATCATATAAATTTTCAAAAGAAGAATCATCAGACTCTCCAATAGAAGCAGATAATGTATGCTTACTAACTTTCTTAGCTTTTTCATTCTTTTTAGCCTGGCTCTCCAGCTTTTTGTGTGATTTTTTTAAATCTTGGTAGTCTGACTTTACCTTAGCCAACTCTTGTTTTGCACGTTCCAAAGAATTTGTAATTGCAATTTGTATATAGGTGCCATGGCTAACCTAGCATTAAATACGAACATTTATAAGTGTGAGAAAAAATATTTTTCAAACTGAATTTAATGAAAATGGTTGTGAATCATTTTTTAATTCATGTTCCAAATGACTTCATTATAAATTTTTTGACAGAAAACATGCAATCGTGAGTAACAAAATCATCCCTTGAACTAATGCATACAAACATATTAATTAGTTGCACAAGTATCACTCTTATCCACAGGTTTACCAAATGACAGGCAAAAAAAAGTGATCACAACCACATGGGTAATTTTACCTAAATATTTTCTGTATCTATATAATAATACGCTTGTGTGTCAGTAACGACGACGATGACAACCGATGACGACCAACGGTGTGTGTATTCATGAATAATTCATGAGCATACTGTTCGGTAAAGTATCGTCACCTTGTGTTAGGTAAAGTGTCGTCACAGTGGGTGCAATAGCCGTCGGAAGGCAGCTAGGTTCAAAAAGGAAGGCAAAAGTACGGAAGAGAAGGTAAAAGTCTATTAATCGTAACTGAAAAGTGGATGGAATCGGCGAGGTAAGGGTGTAGGTTTACAATGAAAGGGAAGAGAAGGCAAAAGGCGAGCGATTAATTACTACTAAAAGCGGGTTGGGGTTAGAGTACGAAATAAAAGACAAAAGTTTCTCAAAGTAGAACATAAATTCAGAAGCAGGAGAGATAGACAAAGGAAAAGGGGACTCTATGACTCAAGAAGTAGAGCTGAAGATAGGAGAGGTGGGGTAGAAGTAAAGCTCAGATAGTTCAGAAAAAGAGAGCAGGAGAGGGAAACTTATGTAACCTTAACTAATGGTAGAGAATGATAACTGAGCAAGATAACTTGTGCTACTGCATTCTTACTTTGCAATATGTCAAGCGCCACTATGTGGCAGGGTATTTGCTAGTTCATTATAAATACTAAAACAAATATTGCAGAATGCTCTATCCCTTTCAGTTTACTGTTGAATGTGGCCACTACTTAATAGCTTTTGATAATTTCATCAATGATTACCCACAAGAGTATTAACCGATTACACGCGAATAATAATTTTAATTGCGCCTTACGTAATGCGGTCACGGGCGCACGCGGGACACAGAAGATTGATTGCTTGGTGGGAGGGTGACACTAAACGAGAGAGAGAAGATGAACGGTTGAAGATTGCCTCGGGGACAGTATTATCGAACGATAGAGTACGCTCTAGGCTATTGGGAAAGCATAAATTCGACGCTAAGGAGCTGTTCCCGACTTAAAAATAACAAAGTACTCGCACCGTTTGGCAAAAACTTTTATGGCATCACACCGCGGCTCTTAGTAAGCACTCTAGTAAGGTTGGAAGTATGGTTTCATGGCTGAAGCAGTTTGCTACTGGATCATAGAGGTAAGAGAAAGTGTTTTTGTACACATTTGTCTTACAATCAGGAAGAATTTGTTGATATTTTTTTAGGGTGTGTATTATTTTGAACTGAGCATCTGTTATAAATTTTGTGAACAGAGAAGCTTTTTTATTGGCTTTTGTGTATGAAAAAGAGTACATCACAAATGAATGATAGAATATTTGAGTGTATTTAGTTTGGTACTCCAAGGTGTCTTTACTTTTGATGTGCTGGTAGGCTGCATTGTTGACAGAATAGCTTGTGATCTTACTATCAAGTGCAACTGGTCATAACATAATAGAAGTATATGTCAGAGGGCTCCCTGCAGTCTCACCTGTTATATAACAATATTTGTTTTTACTTTTTGCTATAAAGAATGTGGTTGAAATTCCTGTAGAATCGCTACCTTTCAGAATCATCAATTCCGTTCTCTCGGCAGAGTCCTTGACCATCTAGTAACTACTACAGTCACTACACCCATCAGCACTGAAGTCATTCTTCCTGTCATCAAACTCCTCATCACTACCACCAGAGTTACTGCCATCCTTGTCACTGCCATGCTGTGCCAGGTCAAGAATATTGTCTTCATCACTAGGATGCTGAAGTGCCAGTGTTCCACTTGCCAAGATAGCTTTCTACTTGTCATATAATGAGCAGTTATAGCTAAAGTAATATTGGTTTGTAAAAATTATTCTGTGTACCTTTATTATTATTATGAAATATATTTTCAATTTATACTTTATAAGAAGGAAGTCTTATTGTTGTGACAAAATTTACTCAACATTTTCTTATGGAAGTCTATGTATTTTATAAGCCTAAAAGATACTTACAACAATATAGAATCGTCTGCAATTGTGATTGGTGGCTTCCTTGACTCCACAAAGCTGTAGGGCGAAGTGGACGCGGAGACGCATTTTTGACGCTTTGACGCGTCCTCCGCGGTTATCGAATTTTCCAATTTAGACGCGTGTACGCGTCAATCGGGGTTAATCGGTTAAATACGAAATGATGGTTTGACCATTGGATTTGTAGCAAATTCACTGGAATTTTGGATAAAATGTATTGTTGACTAAATCATTAACTTTCTCCAGAATTTGTAATTTAAACTTGAAACCTGAAGATTAAAACTGCAGTTTAACTCTCTCCCAACCAACTTAATTGAGGGGGAAATACCAACTTACCGACTTCACTTTTTCAAGCACATGTTATCTTAAAAGGGCGAAGTTTTGAGCAAAACAACTAGCACTTTTTCTCAACATAAACTGAAATTTCATTATGTATCATGTAAAACCACAAATTTTGCTTTAATAAACTATAAAAATATGTGTGTAAGTTATTTTAGCTGAGATGTACACATTATGACTTCAATAACTTGCCAATGGTGCATCACAGAGCATTATAACAAATAGAAATATTGATCAGCATAGGCAATAGTATAATTTTATTTCAAAATTAACCACACATTTTGCTTAATTTTCATGTTATATTATTTAGGCTAATTAGGGGAATTTGAGGTATTTTCTTTACTTCAAGTCTACATGAACTAACTGATAGACCATTACAATCTTCCAAATCACAATAAAACTACCATCAGCACCCTGTCAGTTAGGAAAAACGTTCAACTAGAGCTTCAAATTTTCAGTAAGAGTCTCCTCATCAGCTAAAGCTTCAATACGGTCAGCTATAGCCAAAGGCTCATCATGGATCATCAGCAACAGCTCCTGGATCTGATAAAATGAAGCAGTCACCTTCAGACACACTAGAACTACTTATACAATCACTGAACTAGTATTTTATGAACATATTCACCATAGCAGACACTTGTATCGACGTGAAGAACCAGCCGTAGAAGAAGCCATCTTCGAGCTAACTGCTCTAGTGGTGAAGTCTAACTTCAGCGATTTTTTTTTAATTCCTACGATAACATACGGTTATTTCTCCATTTATAGAAAGTGTAGCTTACGTATAATCGCAATAAAATATTTATAGGTGAAGATACCCTACCAGTTTCGTCATAAAAATCTAACAAAAAATAGATCATATTTGATCAATTTTTCTATAGTTCAGTCGGAAGAGAGATGTATATGTATATAAAAGATCCTTAAACATACTTGATCCTTTAATGTTGTAGCCTCCTTCTGTAAATCGCTTAACATTGTTGTCTTCCGCTCCAGTTTAGACTTGACATCCTTCAACACTTTCTTGTGTTTCCATAATTCTGGTTCTAGTTGCTGTATTTTGTAGGCTTCCTTCTTATAATAGTCATTTTCCACACTCAGCTCTTCAACTTTTATCCTCATTGAGTCTACAACATCCGATTTTAACTTCATATCTGAATTCATTTTTGCTATTTGTATTTTTAGACTGCTGATCACTTCCTTCTGTTGTGCTACTTCTTTATTAAATTCACCCTTCTGCTCTTTAATTATGGCTGTATAATTCTTTTTGTTAGTATAAGCTTCCAGTGCTCCATGTGCTCTCTCACGATCTCGGCGTTCTTCTTCAAAGTCAATCTTGAATGCTTCAGCCTACACAAAAAGATTCACCAAAATTAGTGATTGTACTTAATAAATATGCAATAAACTTTAATTAAACATGAAAAAAAATATTATTTACATACATTTGGTATATCGATAAAACTAATGTAAAAACCAGCTAGTATTTTCCACAGAACAAAAGCATAGTACATGGAAAATAGTAATTGTGAGTTGTGACAATATCAGATTGTCTTCTAGACAGTAAATTCCATAACAATGTTTCGAATAAACTCTTGTGAGACCATTGTTGCACAATAGGAGCAATGTAAATTTAAAAAAAAAAAAAAGGGAAAATTGAAAATTTGAAAAATGCTGCAGGTACGATCAACACTTTAAATCATTCCAGTTAATTATACAGTAAGTGCAATATACATAAGGTTCCAAATTTCTTTGTGAAAAAACTGTTGCACAGCAATAAATTCGGATACAACTCGCAAAAATCATGGGACTCTGTTCTCCTGTGCTACTGTTTAAGCTTTCCTGATTTTTATATTAGATCGTAAGTACTGACACAAAATGATTTAGCAGATTCACAAACGTAAATCTCACTCCTTGGAATACCACCATCATTGATAAAATAAAATAAAACATTATTTTTGGTTTACAGGCTCCCAAAATGATGCTTTTGCACAATAGAATTGAAGTCATCAAATTCGGAGTTGTTTCACGAAGGATTGCAAGTATGATCTTGTTTTCTAGATGTTAAGGCCATCATGGGCTTAGACTTTAAGAGATCTAGCTGCAGTTGACACAAGGTTAACAAACAACAGACCGGTTAGAGTGGTGTAGTATATTTATAATGGTATGTATATCAAACAATAATAAGTAGATCAAAAATGGCTTTACTGGTCCCGTTTAAAGGCAGTAAGGACTTTGCTGGTTCAAATATTTTTACTATTATGTGCTATTAACGAAAAAGGTCTGGCTCTGTCTGGTCTAACACAGACACTTACAAATTATTCTGTTCATCTATTTTTGTCACAATTTCTTGGAAGTCCTATAAATTATTAAGTTGATTCATCAATTTATTATAGTTGCAACATGTTCTAAGATAGATAATAAACTAAAAACATGAGTCATCCGTCGTAGTAGAAGAGTTGACTCTGTCATTCTCAGATTCTATACTCAAGTTAGTTGAATAACTATAGTTAAATTATACCACTATACAACGTCCGCGAGAAATGGACTTGCCAAAATTGCAAACCAATTAAGGCTCACATGATTGTAATTGCTCAAACGTGTGAAAACATCGATGCCCACAGGTAAAAACACTGCAGGGCAAGTATGAATTATTACTGTTAGTTCACTCGTTGATGTGAATGAAGCTATGCCAGTTTCTTCCCTGGCTATATTCAATTAATGCCACATCAGGGGTAACTCAATTGAAAATCGGGGATATTTGTTTATATATATGTGGGGATGTACGTATGTTATTTGTACTTTGATCTTCGCGTATTTTTGTGTTAGTTCGGTGGTCGACCCCGTCCCAAACTTCACTAAACAGAATCCTCCGGTTTATCGCTCAGTACCCGTATCACCCTAGAAATTGAATTGTTTACCGTTTTGAATTCTTTTGCGGGTGCAGTTAAAACGTGAAAACTTACAGGACTTCCATTTGTATTCGAGTTAGGTGGTAAGTCAATGCGCTCTTTGTCATGGTTATAAGCCGTACGCAACAGTATTTACTTGAAAATGCATTGTCCACTAGACTAACCGCGAAGGCTAGTCTCATGTAGGTGTACATATGTCCAGTTGTGTCAAAGCATTGTGCTTTACAGCCACTACTTAGCTAAAGAGTGTCACAAATAAAACGTTTAAATAACGTGTATTGTCTTCTTGTTGTTGTTTTTTTCCCTTCAATTCAAACAGTTGCAGCGAGTTGTTACTATGGCACTGAAATCCCTTTACCATGTATGCTGTAATTTAAAAACTCGACCTTACTTTCAGTAGCTTCAGTGTTAGAAGTCAAAATCATTCATATAAAAATAGTATAATCTTTAGGCTCGCTCGCCATTTGTGCTCAAGCACATCACTAGTTTATTGTATATATGAGTTTCCAGTTTTACCAAATAGAGGTGGAGGGAAAGGGGTTGCACATACAAAATAAATAACGAACTAAATAGCTAAATAACTCAATCTATCAATAACAAATAAAATAAATAAATAAATAAATAATAAATAAATATACAACTAATTAACTAAAATAAATGTATGCACATACATACACACACATGTATACACATATACATACACACATGCATACACACACACATACATACCTACCTACCTACAAACACAGGGTCTCATACAGACTGTGGGGCACCCCCCCCCCCCCCCCCCTCCTATATCCAGCTTTCTCCTCCCTAAAATAATTTTCTCTCCTATTTTTTTTTTTTTACCCCAGCTTGTCAGTAAAGATGCGAAAAATTATCACCCTTACTCTATGGTTAGTTTGTTTACAAATGTCCCAAAACTCCTTCAAAACAAAAACTTAGCTACTAGAACAAGTCGCTTCACTTAACCGATTATTGCCGAATTACGCGTTTCCGCGTCAAGCACGAGGGTGCTTCACAGCGCGGGTTACACATTTTTGCGTAACCGCCATAGTACCCGCTTCAATTAGCTACCAGCAGCAATCGCAAGTGTTTCAAGAGCTCCCACAACGCCGTAGCGATTCTCCTGTGAGGTAAGTGTAAGGGAGGCAAAGTTTTAATGACCCTTACCATAGAAATTTTTTTATTATTTGTAGATTGAAATTGTAGCACTGTTTGTGTATATAGAAAATCAAAGTTACCAAAAAAAAAATATGTATAGCTATAACTAATAGACAAAAATATTTATCAATTATTAATATGATATAAAGTTGTTAATAAAATTAAAAGACTGCCAAGAAGTCTTCATAGAGGGCAGTGATGAAGAATTTTATGATCTCAAAGAAATAGAGATAGAATAAGGCAGAAGACTTCTCAGGTGTAGAGGTCCGTGGCCAAGAAGTCTTCATGGAGGGCAGCAATGAAGAATTTGATGACCTGGAGGAAATAAAGGTTGAAAAAGGCAAGTTATTTTAGCTTCGTTTGTTCATACACAGAGGGTTATGAACAACACTAACCACAAAAAGGTCAAGTTATTATTGCATGAGGATACAGACTTTCTTCCTCCCAGTTCTCCCCTACTTGAAGGTGCCCATAAAATGGATTTCTTAGGAGAAAGTTTCTCAGGTATGAAGAGAAGGATGTGCAATCTATGTCAAGAACAGTAACAACAGACACATCATGGTACGGTACAGTGGTGATTATGGGGTGTGGCTTTGTCACCATGGGAGTTCAATCGGACTGCTTCACAGTATTATCAGAAATAAATCCTAGAATTGCAAACACAGTATTCTATATAATTGCTTGTTATGTTATATATTTATATTATCCTAGTATATGGCTCACACAAAAAATATAAACAGCCAAAATCCATAGTTGCTGAATTATTTCAAAGCAAGCGGCTGGTGAACATTTAAAACAACAATATATAGCTATGAAACATGAGGTCTTAGCCTAAACTTTTACAATACTGATGCTAACAATGGTGTACTTACCTTGAAGCTTGTAGTTTCCAATGAGTGCGCACTCCATACGCTTCAAACGCCTAGAAACTAAACAAAACTTAGCCCGCGGGTAGTGGAGTACTTTAGCTTCCATCTGTTAATACATCGCCGTCGGTTACTTCGAAGCGTATTGCCTCTAGACAAGAAAAAGCTCAGGAGGTTCAAGCCTCGAGGTGACGGTCACGATTTCTTGTAAACAATTTCGGAGTACGCGCACGTAATCGCGAATTTAATTTCCGGCGTTAATCGGTTAATGTACATTCAAAAATTTCACTTTATGTTCATTTATGACTTTCACTGTGCATTAAAGACACTAATTATGAAGAAATATTGCCATTCTTGTCAGCTTTTGGGCTCTACAAATTTTTCTCCTACTTACCCTAGCGAAAAATCATGTAAGAATCACTGTAATAAATAAGTAAAAAAATCAAAAATAAATAAATGAAATATTGAATGAATAAAATACTAGATTATGTAACCCGTGATAGTATCTCCCTCACTTCACTTGCTTGCGAATTAGTTAACATCAAGAAACATACGGGCATTACCACAGAATTATTTTGCAATTCAAATATAGGGAAGTTTAGCACATTCAGTAAATTGTAACTTAAATACACTATACGTTAACAAATAAATTAAGAACAAAGTGTACCCCAGTTTTTTTATAACTCTTACTCCTCAGTACGACCCAACAGTAAATTAATACGCCTACTATGAAAGTTGTCCTGTACTTTTTCAAATAGATCAATACCAACAACTAACTTCTTAACAAAAAAAAAAACTTGATCGCTGCTCTTAATTTAATATATTAAATTATATATATAAGACTATGGATAATAGTTGACAGATGCATGTGGGCATACAGGAGATGCCCACACTGGAAAGCAAGGACAGAGAAGAGTAGAGAAGAGGAGAAGCAAGAGAAGACAGAAGAAGAAGAGAACTAGTTTTACGTTATGTTTATGTCACGTCATTTATCATGTCATTTAGGTTGTTGTTAGAGTGTGTATCGTATGGAATAGTAAGTGTGAGTAGTAATGCGCAGGTCTCCTGCAATAGTGTGGATCAATTTCATTGGTTGAATGGCGAGTGGATCTATAGTCATAAACCACTCGCCACGTGTTGTAATATCAGTCCAGTTAGAGATATCATTTATTGAAACTTTGATTGTACTCTGGTGGCAGCGTACTTGCTGTTCATCAGACTGTGGCTCTCGCGTTGTGCGCAAGGCGAGTGAGGGCAACCTCGAAACCCCCACAGATTTGGTGGCAGCGGTGGGATCCTTGAGGAGGAGACGTCTGACTCGGGATCCAACGAACTAGGACCAAGAGGCTACCACGGTGTCTGCAGGTCCCACAGTCTGCGTCCACGGACGGAGATACTCGAACCGGAGTGGAATTTTCCACCCTACCACGGTCTACGGACTAAGGAAATCATCATCCCTTGTTACGACAGAGGGAGAGCACGCTCGACTGTCAAGGCAGAGGAGAGCGAATCACAAGGCCCCTTGCTACGGTAGAGGGAGGCCATAGAAGGAGGGAAGAAAGAGAAGAGACGAGAACAAGGAGGATCATCGGGAAGGAGGCTTGGACAGCCCTTAGAAACTTGCGTTGTAGTGTTGTTGTGTGTGGTTTTGAAAATTTCTAAAGTGTAAATTGTAGTCATTGATTGTTTCTAATAGTGTGTTGTGCCCATCTTGTTATCACTGTGTACTGTTTGTAATTCACAGGGTCTAGACTGAGGACGAGTTCGCGTGCCCTCTATGACAGAGCCTGGACACGGTGAGGCGAGGAGGAGGACCAAGAAGTTGCCCGGGGTGAACACCGACAAGGAACTTTATCGGCCCAAGGGGCGACCGGCTGTAAAGACACGATCACCGTACCCATTCCGATTTTCGGAGGTGAAGTACGAGGAGGCATCAGACGTAGATTCGGAAGTGGCGGAAGATAGTGAAGTGGACTTGTTGCAGGAAGGTATGGCGAAGAGAGGTGAAGAGGGTGAAATAGCAGCTCTGTTGCGGTACCTAGTGGAGAAGGATGAGAAAGACAGAGAGGAAAGGAAGGAGGCAGAAGAGAGGAACGGAAGAGTGAAGGAAGATGAGGCAGCCAGGAGGAGAGAAGAAGAAGACAGATCTAGGAGGCATAGAGAGGAAGGCGAGGACAGACGGCGAGGAGAAGAAGTTGCCCGTCGCAGGGAGGAAGAAGAACGACGAAGAGCGTCGAAGTTGGAAGATGACAAAGTACGTGAGAGACGAGAGTTATTGCAAGAAAAGTTAAAGGGGTTAGGAGTATATAAGGAAGGAACTGAGCTGGGGGCGTATTTGGGGAAATTTGAGAGAATAATGAAAGAAGGGAAGGTGAGTGAGAATGATTGGGGAGAGAGACTGTATCCCAGGTTACCTGAGACCTTGTGCATGAGGGTAGCACAGGCCAGGGACAGTGAGGAACCGTATGAGGAGATTAAGAAGATTTTACTGAAGGCCATGGGGGAGACAGCCATTACTTATGGGAATCAGCTGCTAGAGGCCAATGGGGATTTGTTTAAGGGTATGACTGCTGGGGGAATAGCGGACTGGTTGTTACGTGTGACAAAGGGAATGTGTCAGGGGAGCAAGAGTATAGAGGAGTGTATGTTGGCCATAGCGTTGGCCGTGTTAAGGCGGAGTTTGCCGCAGAGTGGTAAAGCATTTTTGGAGATGCGGAAAGTTGGGGAGTGGGGGGAGTTGAGAGAGGCCCTTGAGGACTGGATGTCCGGGAGGCAAAGGGGGAACTTTTATAAGCCTTTGGGTAGTAGTTCCAGTGAGGTGAATAGGGGATATAGAGGAACAATAGACAGGGAGTGTTGGTATGGGCGTGGAAGCAAGGCCCAAGGGGGTGGTTTGGGAGACAAAGTGGGAAGCACTTATGGAGTTGTAACGTGCTATAGTTGTGGGGAGAAGGGACACAGAGCCAGTGAGTGTAGGAAAGACAAGCAGGGAAGTAGCTACATTACACGTGTACCTACCTGCTATAACTGCGGTAAGGTGGGGCATAAGAGCCCTGAGTGTACAGCTAAGAAGGGGACGGTGGCGGTTAAGAAGGAGCCGAACCCAACGAAGATGTCTATGCTCAGGAGGACTGAGTCAGGACAGGTTGAGAATGTGGCGTATGGGTTGGTGAATGGGGTTAGGACCAAGGTCCTTGTGGACTCGGGTGCAGTGTTGAGATCTGTACCCAAGGAATTAGTTCCTGAAGGGGTAGAGCTGTGTCCTGATGTGTACGTGAAGGGATATGGGGGTACAGAGAAAAGATACAAGAGTTGTATATGTGAATTTGTGGTGGGAGGCCACACAAAGAGAATAAGGTCGATAATAGATGAAAGTGAATCATCAGGGGTGACGTGTTTGGTACCGGTCTCTTTAGCAGATGATCGGGAAGCTATGGCATACAGAAAGGCCATAAGGGAGTATATGTCTGGGAATAGAGTTGGGGTCAATGTGCTGACTAGGAGTATGGTCAGGAGAGAAAGGGAGCTAGATGAGAACGAGGAAATGACAGACGGAGTGGTGTCGTGGGATGTAGTTAGTCCTGAGGGTGATGGTGAGCCTGAACCTGAGGAAGGAGCGAGTAGCCAGTCCGATCCCTTAAATATGCCCGAAGATTGGAGTAGGGTGGGAGAAGACCAAGGGGTGGAAGAAGCTGAAGGTACGCCTGATGCCGAGCAACCCCGGGCGAAAGCAAGAGAAGAGACGGACGAAGGGAGTGCGACTCCCTTGGGGGAATTATCGGGGGGAACGGAGTCTGAGATTGAGTTAAGTAGAATAGCGGGGGAAATAGGACCTGTCAGAGAGGGTCAAGAGAAGGAAGAGTTTACGAGAGAGCTGCAGGAAGACAGCAGCTTAAGGGAATGGAGGGAGTTAGGAGATAGGAAAGAGAGAGGTTTCCGATGGAAAGGGAAAGTGTTAGTAAAGGGAATGTATGTGACGTGGGATGAATATAGAGATGTGATTGTGTTGCCAGAGAGCTATAGGAAGAAGGTGAAAGTTTTGGGACACGAAAGGAATGGGCACTTAGGTGCGGACAAGGTGGCGAAGATGGTGGGTAGATATTTTGCATGGCCTGGAATGGCTCGAGACATTATAAGGCACTGTAGGAGTTGCGAGAGGTGCCAGGTGAGGAGCAAACACAGGCCAAGAAGGGCACCAGTGGTCGAGAGACCGATACTGGCGGAGCCATTTGAGAGCGTGGCGATTGACTTGGTGGGGCCGTTGCCAAAGGGGAAGGGAGGAAGCAGGTATATTTTGACCTACATCTGCTTAGCTACGAGGTGGCCAGAAGCAGTAGCCCTAAGAAGCATTACGGCCAAGGCAGTGATGGATGGACTATGGTCCATATTCTCCAGGACCTCGGTCCCAGAAAGGATTCTCACTGACCAAGGCAGTCAATTTTGCGGCAAAGTAATGACCCAATTGTGTGAGCACCTGGGGATAGAGAAGGTGCGTACGTCTCCCTACCATCCTGAGACAAACGGAGCCGTGGAAAGAATGCACGGGACCATGAAGAGCGTGTTGGGGAAGTGCATAGATGAGGGGGTAGACTGGGTAGGTCAGTTGTGTTTTGTACTATTTGTTCTAAGGCAGATGCCTCATGCCGACTCGGGGTTTAGCCCCTTCGACATGGTTTATGGGTTTCGGGTAAGAACGCCCTTGGACGCCCTATACCACGGTCTTTACGAAGTAGAAGCGGAAAAGTTAA
>WLWD01002723.1_pt1 | contig 33749 bp, 14 predicted proteins | sample 6712731 | NCBI WGS metagenome assembly WLWD01 (sample SAMN12718690, study PRJNA576275) | sponge metagenome | isolation source: marine sponge | host: Mycale hentscheli | place: New Zealand: South Island, Marlborough, Capsize Point | collected 2014-11-01
TTTCTTCGGCAAATCATCAGTCAAACTGCTAGAATTCATGATCTTACCAGAAGAAATGGTTTGCACCACTGGTACATGATTCTGCTCTGCAACATCTCGATCCTCATTTCTCAAGCGCTTCTGTCCTGTAGTGGCGATAGTGCTCTCCAAGTCTTTGTTTTTAGAATACCCGTGGGAATAATATCCACCTTCTTTTAGGGCTTTCTTGGCCAGAGCGAAAAGTTCCTCCCGGCGTACTAATAATGTGGGATCCCTCAAGCACAACTGGTAAGCTCCCTCATTAACTTGCTCTTCAAATGGAGTCAATAGTTCCTTTTGCCTCTTATTTTTGCCGTAAACGCTAGAGTATTTTCTGACAAGCTCTTTTCGCTCAAGGTCCCACATACTTGGGTGAAAAGGAGGTGGCCGAAGAGTCTTTTGAATAGGCGTATGGTCGTCTAACAGTGCACTGAAATCCTTCTCTTTGCTGGTTTCGTGAAGATACGGCGGAAGATAATAAGTTGCCATTCTGTCACCTGTGTTCCCAAACTCATTCCTTTCTCCCTCGGCATCGCCAGTTAACGGACTAACCACTGACAAACTTGATGAAGAATGTCCGCTATGGGTTGAAGGCAAACTGTGGCCACATGCTTCCATTGCTTCTAAAAATGCCCTGCTTGGGCCAGGAGTAGAAGATGCTGATCCAGTTTTTAATCCCAACGGGCACTCCTCAAGATTTTGCTCAGTGGGGGGCGTCTTGACATTCTGTAACTGCCACGGAAGGCTGATCAAGCTGTGATTGGAAAAATTAGTAGTGGATGAAGACGATGACAGAACTTCTGAATTAGGAGTTGGAGTGGCTGAATCATTGGGCACCACTGGAACTTTAGGGGTTGAGCTGTGCCTGATGAGGGCTTTCTTGAAGCGCAAAATGTGGAAGGGTTTCTTTTTCATACCAATCATGACAGACAATTGTTCAAATTCCTCTTCGTTGAGCTCCTTCAATTGTTCTACATCATCTGCACCTAATATAAATATATACATATATAAATAAAAGCAAGATCTGGATGGCAACAATAGCTTACATATACGACTCACTCAAACTAATCTGAAGATTCATTTGTAACTAAACTTAACAAACACAAGGATCAGACGCAATGTTTAAATTTCTGTCTAAAGGAACTGCACTAAGTCCATTAATTACTAAGTGTGCATTTAGCCTGTGGTGATTCAATTTGTGATCAGTACAAAATAATGGCTTTTCTGTGTTCTGTATTATGTGATAGCTTCAAAGAAGTAGTCTAGAATAGATACTTAGAAAGTTTTCTCCGCGACCGAACACTCGGTTCACCTTGTTCTAGAAGGGCGTCTTTGTAGCTCAACAAGTTAGCCTTCTCCAATAGCTCAACTAAGTCTTTTGCGTTGTCAGGAGTTCGGTCACCCATAGTTACCGGGTGTTTTCTCGACTGCTCTACCTGAAAGACAAGGGGGAAAAAAAAAAGGTTCACACAGCCGGACTGAATTCCACGGCAGGACGTATCCTAGATAAAAGTATTCACATTTATTCGCTTACTTGAGAGAAGACAATGATCCACCAGTGGCCTCACTTTTGGTAACGATTGCTTAACTTCAGGTACAATCTTTGTCAATTGGTTGACAGTTATTTGGTCGTGACGCGATACTGTGCATGTTTTTGTCACACAACACGGTTGGTTACGGCAATTAAAGCAATGCGCATGTGCCATACGCAACCTTTGACCTTTAGTTTTGTCTGGCGGCAATCCAATACCAGCTTCTAAAAAAGCTTACAAGCCAAAGGCAAAGCTGATTTCGTTCTTTTACTTTTCGACTATGAAGATGAAGAGGGACGTGATAGTTAAAGCAATACTGGGAGCCACTGAAGAGCCTCAGAATTTTTTAGACTTATTGAAAATTCACGTGAGTAGGTTGGTAGGGAGCTGTTGGATTTATTGTCACTAAACAACGTGAATACACATTGACTTAAGATTGTGAAGGGGTTGCTATGATTCACAACAGAGCCAGGATTCCTATGTGTTTGTTCAGCAAAATTGAGAAGTACCACTATATGAGTATGTAGTTAGAATGCGCTTTAACAACAGTTTTTCCAGTTTAACAACCATTAGAACATACCTGATGTACTTTTTGTATTGTGACAGAGGAAGTTCTAACTGCTTAGGTCTTTCAGAGAGGTACACTACTAACTTAGTGCTTGAGGGCAGGGACACTTAGTGTCCCTCCAATTGCGTTGTTAGGAGCAGTCGCTACGTTCTAAATTAGTTAGGCACTGTGCAGCCGTCATGAACTACCACTTTTAGCGTCCCACAGGTCCCAAGTAGCACCCTCACTGCGCTTGGGGACGCTACAACCTAGGACCTTCAGGACCTATAAAACGGTAGTTCCCTCTGAGGCAGCGCCTAACTTATATATATATATATATAATTATATATATATATATATTTAATTAAAACTCAACCAAACAGTTCAAAACAGTGGGTAAAGTTTTGGCAGTTAAAACTAAGAAAAATCATGCTATTATTATAATTATTTCAGCTGAAGTGTAGAAGGACTTAGTTCAATGGTTATGGAGTTAGGTAGCCATTTCATCTCACCAGATTTAAATTGATGACACCAATGGCAAATCACGTTTGTGTAATCTAGGACCCGTTATAACGAGATAGGAGAATCTCGTCTGATCTAGCAAAGGTAGTGGGGTAGAATTTTGGAAAATATAATCTCTTTGGAAAGAAAAATTTGACTTGTACTGCAACTGGTGCTATAACAACAATATAATTATTTTAATTGCGAAGGGATGTAGATTTTATTAAACTTGTAAAACATCCATAAAGTTAACAGCTTGAGTCTTTGGTTACCTGATTAAGTGGCAAAAATAAAGGCATAACATTTTTGCCATATTACAGTGGAAATATTGAGACTGATACCTTTGTTCAAATAAGTTCATTTTAACAAACAAAATTTTTTTTTTTTTTTTTTTAATTTTGTCCTTTATTCATCAATTTACCAAACAGAATGACTCCAGCGAGTCCTTTGACATCACCGAGTTCCTTCAAGCTCTGCCAGGTAAAGACCATGCAGTCATCTGGCAGGCAATGGAGAACCTTATAGACGATTGTACGCGAAGGGTATGTGAAGAAGGCTCTAAAGGTTCTGGACATGAAATGTCAACTGAAAAACAAGTGAGAAATCAACAAAAAAAAATTTTTTTTAATGGGACTAGCATTGTATAATGAAAGGAAAGTCATTGTTTTTGTAATGGTAAATCAGGACTTTGTGTGTGTGTGTGTGTGTAGTGGTGTTTGTCTATGGTGGCTACTGTCACGGAGTTTGTCAGAGCAGCATTGAGTCTTGAGGAGTGGCCTTGTGAGGCATCCATTAGCTCCATCTTGCAGAACCTTCACGGTAAGGAACGCACAAACTTGAGTACGAAGGAAAACTTCATGTAGACTAAACAAAGCTGAGGGGGTAGATAGGATTTTCACAATTTTAAGGTTGGGAATGGGAAATAATTGGACACCTCAGTCTTTAGTTTGAATGTCTGTTGGTTTAGTCCAATAGCAAGTACAATTTCTGGGAGGTCAAATCAACGTATTAGGCTCATTTATAACTAGAAACACGAACGATTATCTAGATTGAGGGATAAAATGACTTGACTAAGAAAAATTATTTACTAGCAAGTACCCCGCCACACAGTGGTGCTTGTTGTACTAAGTTTACACTTTAGGAAAGCAGTTATCCTACCACTTGGTTTAGTTGCATCAGTCTATTCAACCCATGTATTAATGATACACACATTACCATCATCGGTAACAGTATGGTGGAGCTTTACCAACCTGTTTATGGTGGAGCTTTACCAACCTGTTTATGGTGCGACACTTTACCAACCTGTTTATGGTGCTACACTTTACCAACCTGTTTATGACGACACTTTACCAACCAGTTTATGGTGGAGCTTTACCAACCTGTTTATGACGACACTTTACCAACCTGTTTATGGTGGAGCTTTACCAACCTGTTTATGGTGGAGCTTTACCAACCTGTTTATGACAACACTTTACCAACCTGTTTATGACAACACTTTACCAACCTGTTTATGGTGACGCTTTACCAACCTGTTTATGGTGGAGCTTTACCAACCTGTTTATGACGACGCTTTACCAACCTGTTTATGACGACACTTTACCAACCTGTTTATGGTGGAGCTTTACCAACCTGTTTATGACGACACTTTACCAACCTGTTTATGACGACACTTTACCAACCTGTTTATGGTGACGCTTTACCAACCTGTTTATGGTGGAGCTTTACCAACCTGTTTATGACGACGCTTTACCAACCTGTTTACGACGACACTTTACCAACCTGTTTACGACGACACTTTACCAACCTGTTTATGACGACGCTTTACCAACCTGTTATGGTGATTTTACCAACCTGTTATGGTGATGCTTTACCAACCTGTTTATGACGACGCTTTACCAACCTGTTTATGACGACGCTTTACCAACCTGTTATGGTGATTTTACCAACCTGTTATGGTGATGCTTTACCAACCTGTTTATGGTGGAGCTTTACCAACCTGTTTATGGTGGAGCTTTACCAACCTGTTTATGACGACACTTTACCAACCTGTTTATGGTGGAGCTTTACCAACCTGTTTATGACGACGCTTTACCAACCTGTTTATGACGACGCTTTACCAACCTGTTTACGACGACACTTTACCAACCTGTTTATGACGACACTTTACCAACCTGTTTATGACGACGCTTTACCAACCTGTTATGGTGATTTTACCAACCTGTTTATGGTGGAGCTTTACCAACCTGTTTATGACGACGCTTTACCAACCTGTTTATGACGACACTTTACCAACCCGTTTATGACGACACTTTACCAACCTGTTTATGACGACGCTTTACCAACCTGTTATGGTGATTTTACCAACCTGTTATGGTGATGCTTTACCAACCTGTTTATGACGACACTTTACCAACCTGTTTATGACGACACTTTACCAACCCGTTTATGACGACACTTTACCAACCCGTTTACGGTGGAGCTTTACCAACCTGTTTATGACGACACTTTACCAACCCGTTTATGACGACACTTTACCAACCCGTTTATGACGACACTTTACCAACCCGTTTATGACGACACTTTACCAACCCGTTTATGGCGACACTTTACCAACCCGTTTATGACGACACTTTACCAACCTGTTATGGTGACACTTTACCAACCTGTTAATGACGACACTTTACCAACCTGTTATGGTGATGCTTTACCAACCTGTTTACGACGACGCTTTACCAACCTGTTATGGTGATTTTACCAACCTGTTATGGTGACGCTTTACCAACCCGTTTATGACAACACTTTACCAACCTGTTTATGGTAACACTTTACCAACCAGGCCAATCATGTAAGCCATATGATGCTAATACTTGCAATGCCAATATTATTGTTGTTGTTGTTTTTATTGTGTGTGTAATACTTTTCTATCAGATTTGTTGCTGGTTCATCTGGATACACTGCCAGAGTTACAGAACAAAATGTGCTTGCTCCTGGAGTCCTGGTGGCTCAAGGAGAAGGATGACAGGGAAGGAATGGTTCCCAACATGATCCTGTATCTGGTGGCCAGATCTCTGGATGATGGGGCAAAGGTGAGGAGGAGGGGCTGAGGGTAGATTGAAGGGAGGCAAGAGAGACATGGGTGCTTTGCAGTTTTATGTGTTCGGAAACTTTTTACCAACTATAGTTTCACATAGAAAAAAAATACACCATTGACAGGGATTCTTACAGGGTTTATTACTGGGGGAGGGGGGTGGGATTTGTAGAGTCACAAAAAAAAAATTTAGACACATGAAAATGGTGTCACAACTATGAAACAGATTATTAGATGAAAACTTGGACAAACTATTACAAATTGCTATTGAAGGACCAGAACTGATCTTTTTTTTTTTTTTTTTTTTTCCTTCTTTTTTTTTTTTTTTTTTTTCCCATAAAAAAATTGCAGTCGGGGGGGGGGGGATACCAGGGCTCCCATAGTCTGTATGAAACCCTGATTGATACTGAGTTTTAATTTGACTAATAAGTTTAGCACTGGTTAAGCTTGCAAAGTAGAGGTTTATAGACAATAAATAAATTAGTAAATTTCAATTGTATTTCACTTCCATTATATGACTTTTGCTGCAACGTTCTTTTGCTATGCGTCATCCTAGGTTAAGTAAAAGGAAATTGTATCACTCTATGGCTGCATTAATTAATTATAAAGATATGTAACACTTTCACTTTTTTATCCTCCTCTCTGCTGGTATCATGTGTATAGGTGGTGGATGTGAAGAGGGTGTGGGAGATGCGGAAGTCTCTCATGCTGCTGGACTTTGAAGATCCTCTCACTCAGCCTTTCAAGACCATGCTCCTCTGCTGCACCTCCAGGCCCATCTACCTCAAAGTGGATGAGGTAAGGCAAGGGCGAGTGACCTCACCTTACCTTACCGTTGGAAGTTTCGTTTATCCTTGTTGTTCATGAGTGTAAAGGTTTTAGTTCTCATGTTAACATTTATCAATTATTCCTTCTGTTTGACTCTAACTAAGGGTTACTGGTAAGGGTCATCTCAAGCTTCTTTAATGGACTTATTATCCCTCCGCGTGTGTGTGTTATTTAGGGGAAAAGATTTCTGAGTTTCCTGTTTGGGATGCACCCAAAGTTTGTGGAAGATCTTCATCAGACCTTCAAAAATCAAATCCCGGCTGCGTCCAAGTGAGTTTTTGTTTGCAGCATTCATGCTAGTAGTGGGCAAGTGAAACACCCTCGGGTCTAATTTATAGAACTTTTATTGGCGAGCGAGCGAGACACTATCAGGGGTAACACAATTGAAAATCAGGGATATTTGTTTATATGTATATGTCTGGACGTGCACGTGCCAATTTTGTACTTTGACCCTGGCATTTTTGTGTTTGTTTGATAGTCAACCCCGTCCCAAACTTTACTAAACAGAATCCTCTGGTTTATTGATCATTGCTCATATCATCCTAGAAATTGAATTGTTCAATGTTTTGAATTCTTTTGCGGGTGCAGTTGAAACTTAAAAACTTACCGGAGATCCATTTCTAGTGGCGGTGGTAAGTTAATGCACTATTTGTCATAGTTATTAGCCCTACACAACAGTATTTCTTGAAAATTCATTGGCCATTAGACTAACCACGAAGGTAAATCTTGCGTAAGTATGTCCTGTTGTGTGAAAGTATCCTCTCTTCAGCTCTTTCTTCTTTTCTTAATGAAGTTTAGGAAGATGAAATCAATTAAAAAAATTTTCCCATGAAATTGATGAAAAGTATAGGGAAACGTCTCCAAATTTCAGCAATAGAACTATATTTAGGGAGGGTGAGATACAAGGCCATAAAACCAATACCGCCGGTGAAATTGACTAATTGGTTGTGGCGTCAATTGTAAGATATTGTGAAAGTATTTGTTTGTTTGTTTGTTTTTACTGCACCTACGTGTACAGATAGATTCCTTAGCTCTTAGGGCAGAACAGTGAAGATAACTGATCATTTACATGCATGCATACATACTCTCCCACACAGAGCACACTTGGAGGACTTTGCTGAAATATATTTCCGAGCGTGGCGCTTGTCTTCAGGTCCGTACCTGCAGCAGATGGAGCAGCACTGTCTGCAAGACCTCATGTTCTGTGCCGTACACGCCCCCAGGACAGGACCACGGAGTTTATTCCACGCCCTCAAGATTGTAAGCCCTCTCACCCGTCATTGTTCTATCTAGTGGGATGAGGGGGGAGTGTTTCTCCCAAATATCCTAGCTCCTCCCTCCTCCTCCCCAATTTGCTTGCTGTGTGCAGTATGGTGTTGAAACAGAACTCTAATGGCAACATTTAGTTCACAATTTTTTCTCGTAATTGAGTCTACACACAGAGAGGGAGAGAGGTGGTTGTGAACTTGCCCAAGTATCTCCCAAGACATAATTTTCTAGATAGAACCCTGCTCATCCCTACGTCTTCCACTCATTAAAGCTAGCACTAATCTTAAGTAGTTATCATTGTCTGTTGCCAAACTCAGAGTAGCTTTTGTACTTCCTCATTATAAGTGCCTATGACTTATTTTCCCAACCTTATATCCTTGTTCCTCCAGTTTCTATGCTACATCCACAGTAAGCGGACGCAGACAGGCGTGTCCAAGATGCTCCTTCGTCTCTACTCCCCATTCCTGTGGCGCTCCCTGAAAGTGGCCCATCCTCACGTGAGGGCAAACGCTGCTTTCTTGCTGCTCGACGCCTTCCCTCTTCAGGACCCTGAGACAACCAGGGAACAGACCAATGATATGCTGCAGAAACAGTTTGACGCCATGATGGTGAGTGGGAGAGAGGGGTTGTTGAAGGGAAGGAGAGTCAGGTGGTGAGAGGAAGAAAGGTGAGGGTTACATGGATGAGAGGTAGAAGTGTGAAAGGGTGAGTGAACCATAAGGGTAGGTAAATAAGTTGTTGTTGTTTTCCCTTTTATTAGTTGTGTGTGTGTTTGTTGATGTTTTATGGGATGGATGAAAGTTATTTTATTGCTTTACTTTTTTTCTTTTTTCTTTTTTTCAGTGCTATCAAATCTACCTTTGGTTGAATGGTCTATTCACACCAAACATTTTAACTATTATTAAAAAATTTCAGTGACATATACAAATTAGTTGAGCACATAAAATAACAACAAGAATATCAACTAATGAAAATATTCACGCCCATTTTCATTGTTGCTTTACTATGGGTGGCGGTCACACGTGACTAACTTCACTTATTATACATACTGTATCAATATTAGGATTAAATGTCTCATCTGTTATTACTGGCTCTGGTCTGTATTTTAGGACCTGTTAGTGGACCGCTCTGTGCTGGTGAGAGTGACAACTATCACTGGCGTGTGTCGGGTCCTGTCTCTGTACTTTGACCTGGTACCATTTCCAGTCCTGAAGGAGGTGCTGGGAAAGCTGGTGAAGGAGCTGGCGTGGGATGCATCGGCCATTGACGTCAGGGTGGCGGTGGTGCAGGTCAGTAGCTTGTGATTGATTATTTTCTAACAGATTGCTGATTTTTTCTTAGTTAATTATATTGAAGTTTGGATGCTCTTTTGCAGTAGTGGCAGGAACATTGCTAAGATTATAATTTAGAACTGTGTATTTGCAATGTTACATTTCTTTAATCTGGTATAGAGCTGTATATTATATTTCTCCATTCTCCGTAAAGGTAAATGGCAACAGATACAACAACAAAATATTGCCAGTAATTAGATTGGACAGGTTATTAACCCTCAGCGCGCATGCACGAGAGGGTTGCAGTACTTAGTTTGTCTGTCAGTAAGTCATTATGTTACACAACCAAAGTGGACCTCAAAGATGGCAGTCTCCTGAAGATGAAAACAAGCATCAAAATGGTGCACTGGACGATTTAAGTCACTTTAATGTGCCAGAATTTTTTGTTTCGGCTTATTTTTTCAGAAAAACTAGTTATATTTTTGGCTGTACGATCATATGCTATTGCTGGTAACACCCCCTAGAGTCACACCGTACTCATGTGAGCAATTAATTTCTTACTGCCTGTGGTAGTTTTGCTCCTTGTCTCGGTGGTTTACCGGTTGGAGTTGCCGTTGAAACTACCTGGTAGGTGAATGTCTCTTGCATGTTTTCTTATACCATTTCATGGCATAAGCTCATATTGACAGATTGATTCTACACCATATAAATATTCTTTGGGTCTTTGTAATAGCAATCTAGTTACTTGATAGTAACGCTGAGGGAGGCAAATAGCAACATCTACAACAACAAGGTATTACCAGTAATTGGATTGGACAGGTTATTGATGGGATGAATAGTAATTGTGAGGCAGGTTGATAAAGCATTATCAGTAACAACGATGACGGTGGTCTGTGCATTCATGAACATGGGTCAAGAAAACTAGTGAGAAAAATAATGGACTGATGTACAATTGTTAGGGGAAAATAAAAGTACCTTATGTTACTACATTCCTAATCTGAGAGAGTTAGTACGTCAAGTGTCGCTGTGTGGCAAGGGTACTTGCTAGTTATTTATTATATTATTATTATTAATTATTATTATTGTTATATTATGTATATACTTTTTTACCATTTGTGGCATCCTTGTCCATTAGGGTTTATGTGTGGTTTTGGAAAATCGTTTAAGCCACACTTTGATGAAAGATTTGCTTCCTCTGCTACACCCACTTCTCCACGACAACTCTGAAAAGGTGCGACTAGCTTTCCTGGAGCTGTTAATTTTAGTGAAAGGCATGAAGTCTCTAAAGTTCTGGCATATCTGTTCCATCAATGACCTTCTAGGTAAGGATCACCACAAGCATGTATATTTGTACCTATATATGTGTGTGTGTGTGTATTACAGTAAGACCCTTTACAAATCCATATAATTTGTAATATATAGGAAGACCCTCCAATCTATGTATTTTGTCTGTTTGGTTTAAATTTTACCCTGTGCCAACTTCTTTACATTTTATATACAGTATACAACCTAGACTTGATATAGCCACTAATAGGAAAATCAATTATGAATTCTGCAATTATAAAATTTTGTATTTTACATACTAGCCATAAATTTGAACTGATCTCTCAGTGCACGAAAGAGTGATTTCTGTGGCTGAGTTATGTGGCTATGGATACTGGTATCTATGCACTTTGAATGCATTAATTTTATTAACCGCATCAGCGTGATCATTGCCCCAGTCACAGGGAGTCATTGCCCCAGTCACAGGGAGTCATTGTCCCAGTCACAGGGAGTCATTGCCCCAGTCACAGGGAGTCATTGCCCCAGTCACAGGGAGTCATTGCCCCAGTCACAGGGAGTCATTGTCCCAGTCACAGGGAGTCATTGCCCCAGTCACAGGGAGTCATTGCCCCAGTCAGTCACAGGGAGTCATTGCCCCAGTCACAGGGAGTCATTGCCCCAGTCACAGGGAGTCATTGCCCCAGTCAGTCACAGGGAGTCATTGCCCCAGTCACAGGGAGTCATTGAAAGGCGAGTGGATTGCCAAGCCCTAATTATGTGCTTGTGAGGTTCCCAGTAAGCAACATTGTCCACAGGAATGTGTGTATCAGTTTATTAGTGACCATTCCACTCTCCCTTTCCCACCCCTTTCCACCCCACCCCCTTTTCACGCAAAAAAAATGGCCGTAAAAGAAATTGCTCTACTGAACTTATTTGGGTATATAATTTTAAGGAGATAGAGCATTTGAACGGAATACCGCAAATGAGAGGATTGAAAATACATTGGAGTGTGCTGTGCTCCATTCAAGCACGAATGTTTTTACTACTTTCTTGTACTAGTTTCATACTTGACATCTGACAGGAAATGAAAATATGTATAGACTTATATATAGCCATGCATGTACGTATGCAGCAAAATTATTGCCTTAGACTCTTTAGAAGGCGTGGCACTTGAGGCTTGCTCAACACGTAAATAATCCGTCTCTTACAGTTCAATTATTTTGGTGAAGGAAAAAAAAAAAACATTACAAAAACCAAACAAATGAGGAAAGAAAAAAAAAGACCTAGACATTTTGGTATAGTTCTCCAGTCTTGTTAGTTAGTCATACAGACAATACATTCAGAGACTGCCCACGTGGCAGCAAACACTGCCCCTGTTATTAAAGAGTCCTTGATGGAATAAGATAGTGCTGATGCCATCTGAACCCCCAGGACTCCAGCTTCTGTTACTCTCCAAAGAGTGTAGACACTGAGCTCTCTTCTCATTCTATCTTGAATACGATTACTTCTCTCACATTTAGTGGCCATTGTTATAGCCAGCGGAACCACTGCCAAAGTCCGTAGGTTTTCTTCTATCTTCAATCTCGATAGTGAGCTAATTACTAAAGCAGCAACCAGGGAACCTCTGAGCGACTCATGCTCCTCCTCTACCAGCTCTTCCGTTACGCTTCCGTTCATTTCATTGTAAATGATAGCAGGTACGTTCAGGAGCAGAGATAGCGTTACTCCAAAGGCTAGGCCGTTGAGTCGACCGGCGTAAAACCCCACCGCTCCCATTTGAACGGTACGGGTGCACAACCTTGATAATCTAATGATTCTGGCGTGTTGCTGGCAGTTCTTTCTGATCCATGCTTCAATGAACGTATTAAATACTTCAGCAGTGACAACTGCACCAGCTGACCATAGCAGCACGCTCCTATCTGGCGAAGGTGGCACAGCAGGAGTGGTGTTGTTGTTCCAGCCAATTGCCCGGTAGATCTGTGAATTGGTGTACGATATCGGACTCCATAACCACTCCCCCCAGCTCTGCCCTTGTGTTGTTTCGGACGCCAATGTTGTAGCATGGAGAGCATCACTCAGGAACCAAATGGCATTGTTATAGGTTACGAATCTGTAAACTCCAGTAGATAAACTGCTAACAGCACTACTGGCTATGAACTTGTAGAGGTCTCTGTCTTTCATTCCGCTTCCATCTACCATTATGCTACAGTATAGACTATTCCACCCCTCTAGATCTTTCCACCCAGATAGAACATTCCACCCCTCTAGATCTTTCCACCCAGATAGAAAGTGATCTTGGTATAATGCACACCCTGTTCCCTTATGTTTTGTGTGGGATCTGTTGTGGGAGTTTATGAATAATAAAGTGACAGGGAACAAAGTGTTACCGCCCCGCCCCCATCCTAGCTTCTCTCTCTCACACACACACACATGCATGCACACACACATTCTTATCCACTAATCTCAAAAGAGGCTGCATCCTCCTGAAATTGTACATGCAAGATGCAACTTTCTTTTCTTTTTTAAAGGCGAGTGCATTTTATACACTGCAAATCATATCTTTTGTAAGTGGGGTAGGGGATTTGTAATTATTGATATTATTATTACTTGTGTACGTATTATTATTATTAGTAGTAGTAAGGGATTCTAGATGATGCAAAGAAGTGACGTTTATTTCAGATTACAACATTCTAAGTTACTTTATTGGCGAGCGAGCAAAGCGAGCGGAGACACTTACAGGGATCACACAATTTGAAAAATCAGGGATGTTTGTTTATATATATGTTTGGACGTACGTATGTCATTTTGTACTTTGACCTTCTCGTATTTTTATGTTCGCTCCGTGTTTGACACCGTCCCAAACGTCACTAAACAGAATCCTCTGGTTTAGCGATCATTACCCGTATCATTCTAGAAATTGAATTGTTTACCGCTTTGAATTCTTTTGCGGGTGCAGTTGAAACTAAAAAACTTATGGGAGTTCCATTTCTATTCGAGTTAGTGGCTATGGTAAGTTAATACGCTATTTGTCATAGTTATAAGCCCTACACAACAGTATTTACTTGAAAATTCATTGTCCACTAAACGAACCGCGAAGGTAAGTCTGTCGTAGGTATGTTCAGTTGTGTGAAAGTATTGTGCGTTTCAACTATTACTAAGAATATCACAAACAAAAAGTTTAAATAACGTGACTTGTTATTTGTTGCTTTCTTTTCTTTTCTTTTCAATTCAAACGGTTGCGGGGAGTGGTTACTATGGCATTGAATGCCTTTATACGTAATTTAAAAAACTCGACTTTTTTTAATAGCTTGAGTGTTAGAAGTTAAAAAACCAATTGTTTAACAATTAATAGTGTAGTTTTAGGCTCGCTTGCCATTTGTGCTCCAGCACACCACTAGTTTATTTTATTGTATTTATGTTTTTCCTTCTTAGCTCGTATGGAAGTAGATAGTGCTCATGTGGTGAAGAGGATCGTGGCTCTCATGGTAGATGCCTTCAAGCCTTCTTCATCACAAATGGTAGGTTGAGTGTAAACAAGCTATTCACATGCAGTATGCTAGAAATAACATTGGTTCAATCTGCATTATTATAGCCTGTAAAAAATAGAGAATACGTTTTATGAATGTAAGGAGGCCGAGAAAAAAAAAATTGTAAAAAATAAAACAAACACACACACACACACACACACACACACACACACAATGACAACAATAAAATATCAATATTAGTACAACAGCTACTTATAACTTACAATACTTGAAAACCCCTTCATTGGTTGAAAGGGCAATGGTTAGTCTTTTAGTAGTCACATGACCAGGGTTGGAGTCAAATACATGAGTATTTGTATTTAAGCTGTATTTAAATACACTTTTGGAATATTTGTATTTGTATTTTAAGATTTAAAAAGTGAAGTATTTGTATTTGTATTTCAAATACTTTTGAAAATATCATAAGGTAGGAATGCGAGCTTTTGTATTAGTAGAAAATAAAAGAACTGGGAAATATTCATGGATTCATTCTAGTGTGTAGTTCTGGAAAAGTACAGAATCAAGTGTTGCTTGGTCCATGCTGGCATAATTATATCGTAATAACTAAATAGCTCCACCTCCTATTGTGAAAAGCTGCTGTTAAATAACTGAATGTGTACGAATAAAGGGCAAGTCTCTTCAACGTGAATCCAACCCAGCACTGTCAAGTAATAGAAAAACCCACTAAACTTCCGAATCATAATCACGCCTACAACCACCACATCTTGCAACACTAGTTCCAGTTTATTTCAGTTCAAACATTGTATAGCATAGCAGGAAAGATATTTTAACCCAACAGATATTATTCAAAGTACAAAACTTTTGAAGAACTAATGTTCGTCAGGTATAATCTATTTTCCATGTAACACTTTATCTACTGTAATTGTGATGCAATTCAAAAGTATTTGTATTTGTAATTGAAATACTGTACATCTAAGAAAGTATTTGTATTTGTATTTGTGTTTGAGTTCTTCAAAGTATTTGTATTTGTATTTAAATACTATTCAAAATATTTGACCCCAACCCTGCACATGACTGGTACACCCAAGCTCCTCCCCCCCCCCCCTTTATAGACTGTCTTAATGCTCCAGGGGCTACCCATGCATGCATGTGTGTAACACTTTACCAAAGCTCAGAAACAATATTATGGACCTTGAAGTGTTAATATGATTTTGAGTGCGGATTATAGTGACAGTAGATTATTAGTCTTTATTTAAATTTGGTATGTTTATACTTCTATTCTTCTTCTCTTGATTTATCCACACTGTCTCCTTGGTGTTCTCAGGTTCAGCGTTGCTTGTCCCTGTTACGTCTGAATGTAGGAGCAACGCGCAGGTTTTACCAGCTGGCCGCCGCCCACCTGCCCCCAGGAGAGGTGGTCAGACTCGTCTTGGCCCTTCAGGCTGCACTTATGCAGTATATTAAAGAGGATGGAGCCAGCACAGCTACAGGTAAATTAGCGCCAAGTACTGTACGGGCATTTAAATAATGACCCGTATTCACTGTTTATTATTATTATTATTATTATTATTAGTAGTAGTAGTAGTAGTAGTAGTAGTAGTAGTAGTAGTGGTGTATCATTATGGTGAGTTTATATGTGACAGGCTATGAGAAAACCGACCGTTGTGACAAAATTTAAAAAATCGATTTTATTCGGTAATCCTGTGGTTTTAACAGGTCAAAGGCGTTTACCGTTTGTTCTTTAGCTTGGAGCTTCTCCGTGGGCTATATAAACGTTCAGAAAGTGTTAGCTCCATCACAAAAATTAAACACAAGAGAAAATCGCGTTTAAAGTTTTACTAGTGATTTCTGTGCACGGACCGTTATACTATTACAAAAGAATTATGTATAATGTTAATAAGATTTTCCCGGGAAAGGGTGACCTCTTGGCCCGAGTTTTTGTGTGGAGTTATGGGCTTACTGCTCCTCCAAGACTTCATGAATAAAGTTGGTAAGCTTTTAGGCTTTAGCTGCTAGTCATGCTCAGTAAGCTAGAGTTTGCTGTAAGCTATTATTCCTTCAGACATTTTTCCTTAAGCTTCCGCGGGTATCATCATAGAAATGGTGACTCACATTCTCCAAATGCAGTTGGAAGCAATTAGAACATTAGACCACCATAACTAAAACCCTTTTTTTCCAAAGAAGCTTACGCCCAAATCAACAAAAACATTTAACCTGGGGTAGTTTGATAGTAAGGGTTTCAGAAAACCAAAAAAAAATTATTATTATTTTTTTTAATTGAGGTAAATTGACTTTACTGCGCATTTATTTGATTTTAATTTATTGTCACAACGGTTGATTTTCTCATAGCCAATCACATAATTGTTATTTGCCTGATAAAATTTCCTTTGTCTTATTGGCGAGCGAGGGGTAACAAAGTGAGAATCCGGGATGTTTGTGTGTATGTGTGGACATACACGTGTCATTTTGTACTTTGACCTTCATGTCATGTTTTTGTTACTTGGTGGTCAACTCCGTCCCCATACTCCACTAAACGGAATCCTCTGGTTTATCAATCTTTACCTGTATCATTTATTGTTACCCCTTTTTTAATTAGATTGATTCTGACATTGTGTATCTGATTTTTTGCGGACTCAGCTATCTAAGCTAACACACTGTTTGTCATGGTTAAATCAATTGTCCTATAATCAAGTCAGAAAGTAAGTCTTGTGTTGGTATATCCAGTGAACACGTGTGTGTGAAAGTGTTGTTACATAGCTAAAGAATAGCACAGTGTAAACATTACCTACCAAATAACATACTAACTGCCTTTACACAGCTTTTTCAGCCACTGCAGCAGTGAGCAAGTCACAATTTAGGGAGACTTTCTTTAGAAGTGCATTTTTTTTTGTTTTTATTTTTTTTTGTTTTTTTGTCTTTCAAATAGTTGCGGAGAGTGGTTACTATGGCATTGAAACCCCTTACTGTATGTCATTTAAAAAACTCTGCCGTTTTAAGTAGATGGATTTTTTTTTTGTCAGGAACAGGTTATTTAGATGAAACCACAAATGTATCACTACTAGGGAAAATTAACTTTTATCAGATTCCTTATATGCCATTTGTGCTGGAGCACTTCACTCATTTTTACTAGTGTTATGTTGAGATACGTATTGTCATTTGCATTAAGTTATTTATTTATTTTATTTATTTTTATTGTTTTGTAATCAAGCTGTGCATTGAAAATTGAAGTCAATCTTTTTTTGTTTGTCCAGAGAGTGGAGACGATGGGGGCAAACTTCGTAAAGCCAGTGCTCTCCCGGCAATCTGGCGGCAAAAGAGCCCCCCACTCAGCGATAACGAAGGTCTCTTGGCCAGTGCCAGCAATGCTGGAGAGGAACAGGACGAAGAGGAAACGGAGGAGGATGGAGGAGCGGGGAGGGTGGAGAAAGGAAGCGTGTGTGGGCTGCTGGAAGTGTCGGTGGTGCTGTGGGAGGAAGTGGAAGACAGACTGAGGAAGAAGACATACAGCAAATTGCGACAGAGATTAATCACCAGGACAGAGAAGAATCTGCCGTTGTTTTGGGAAGCCTTAACAGTAAGTGGATACTAGGGCAGCATGTACAGGCATACTGGACAATACATTGTGTGCATGCTTGTGTTACGTAAAGATAAAGAGTGCCTATGTGTAGTCAAGTGTTGAATGAGCAGAGTGAGTGCTGACATTGGCTCCATCTTAAGTCACTTAGTCATGCGACAACAAGAGGTGTTAACTGAAGGAGCCTTCATTTCCGTGTTTGTATACAAGCAGTACATAAGGTGTTTTTGTTTTGTTTTTCTATAGGATGTTAACTCTCAGAAGGCCCTTTACCTGCTGGCATCTCACCTCCCTCCGGAATCAGTCCAGTACATGGTGGATTCTGCACTGAGCTCCCTCCAGTCTGGTCTGACAACTATCCAATCTCGGTCTTCAGACCACACCCATCTGGTAATGGCTTTGATGTCGTGGAAACGGGCTGACAAGCTTGTTGAGTTGGTCACTAGCGGGCTTTGTCCACTGTTGGAGGAAAAAGATGAAAGTGGGACTACAACTGGTGACTGCCAACCCAAAAGAAAGGTAGTGCACTTTATTTATTTATTATTTTATTATTATTATCATTATTACCCATCATTGTTATTATTTTATTTTATTTATATTTTATTTTTTTGCTTGTTGCTATGGGATTCACTTTAAAGTACAGTATCCCAGGCCGTAAATTTGGAATTACCAGTGCACAAGTTTTCTGCTATCTTGAAGTCTATTAATATTGAGCTGTAGCTCCAGTTATATAAACATTTTGAGTCACGAGCACTCAGTGCTTGGTTCTGATAGTAAGGGTTCCTGTAACACATACTGTAAATGGGATATGATATTTTTGTGTTTGTCCAGACTGGTAGAAGAGGCAATGGCAGAAAGAAAGCCGCTGGAAGGAAGGCCAATGCGGACCATGAGGAGCCTCCACCCCCTCAGCCCTCTCTGGCACTGAGCATGCTCAGTTTGATGATTGTGAGCTTATATATTTTAATGGTCCTTTCGGTATCTAAAAGATGTCTGTCTGTTACAGAGTCATCCTGTATGCATGAAGGAGCTGAAAGAGTTGGAGAAATTCTGGAGTCTGAGATCTATGTTACAACACTCCATGGTGAGAGTGAAGGATTGTAGATGAGTAACATGCACACTCACACACATACAGACACACATACATACATACATACGCACATACATACACACATACATACACACTGTACATACATACATTCAACGAATAATAAGAATCTTTGAAAAAAGAGAAATTTCGTTGGTCTGTTGAGAGTGAGACTAGCATAGCAGTACCCCTTAACAGTATAAATACAGAATTGGAGTGTTTGTTCGCCGGGTGGTTGTCGTAGCTCAGTGGCAGAGTGCTTGTGCGCTATACGAGCGGTCCTGGGTTCGATTCCCGGTGGTGACCAAATATTTTTAATTCTGTATTGTTTTAAAAAGCCTGTGAAAGAGAGAGAACACATCTAATACATTTGTGTTGTTGTCTTATTTCATTATTTCAGAACCTGTTGGAGAGGCATTTCTCCAGTGAGTCTACCCAGACCACAGCAACCTTTGACCTCCTGCATCAATCACTGTCTCTGTACATCCGGATGAGCATGCACCGGAAGACTGGAGAGCCCGATGATGATGACAAAGGGGAGGAGCAAGGGGCGTGGTTTGTGGACGAGATGCTGTCACTGATGGGATGGTGTAAGAGGGTGCTGATACCCCTGTTGTCTCAAATCTCAGAGTGAGTGCCTCAAGTTCCAATGAGTGTAGAAGGTGGTATGAGATTATTTAACTAATTGTATAATTTCTGATTTATATACAGAATCCCTCTAATCAGGTGTTTTAATGTTAGAAAGTGTTGCAAATTCTGCATTTTCTAAAGTACTTTTTAGTTCCAATCACCTCAAAATTCTATCCACTTCTCGTTAAGTGATCTCATTGCTGCCTAAACAATAGAGGTGCCAGTATGAGGAGGAGTCTGAAAAGAATGACTCTACTTGATTGTGTACTATACTAAATTTATTGTTCATTTGATACAGGAGAATATCATTCGTCTGATTGGTCATATTTACACTCGTGACCAGCCAACAAACTCTAGATATTCTCTTAAATCAAATAAATAATATTAAGTAATTAAAGGGGAGTCTCTAAATGTACCTACTAAGGATGTTTTTGCACGTTTAAGTTGTGACTTTTCTGGTTCGGAATGAGTGAAATTTCATTTGTTACTACCATGTTAATCTAGATCGGCTGCTACTTCTGTAGCTCCACCTACAAGGCGGAGCAACCGCAAGCGCAAGGCGAGCCAATCTAATCCCGTGGTGGCATCCAGAGGTTCCTCCAGCACTAGGACAGAGGCGGAGCATCTGTCCAGGGACATCCTGTCACTGCTGTCGGACATGATTCTTGTGGGATTGACCAGAGGATTACCTCTGGATGGGGAGATAGCTGACATAGGGAAGAAGATGGCAGCCTCAGGTGAGCATGGAAGATGGGATATCATTTCATACATTGAAAATATTGTTGTTTTTAAGGACAGTTTTGTTTAATGTTTATATTGATTTTTATGTTTTGAATTTTATATCTTAGAATAATTCAGCTTTACTGAGAGTATCTTTTCCTATATTTTATCTTATGAGCAAATATCGCTATAGCTCTGGTGAGACTAGAGAGAGTCTACCAGTTAGAACATGTTTAAATTTTCTTGGCCTGAGAAGTAACTACCTCTCTATCTAAGCTCTGTTTCTTCACCGCTTGTTGGAGTTTCAGCACTTTCTAATTAATGGTCACTACATGATCTGGCCTGCTTTTTGCTGTGTTATATATGGTGACAAATCTTACCCATAGTAAAATTTATCTATTCTATTAGCACAGTTTTTTTTTTTTTAATGAACTTCATTTTGACTTTATACATGAAGAAGACTTTAGCCGAGTGCAAAAATGATTCTTTCTTGGAAGGATTTTTTTTCTTATTTACAGATGCACACCATGAATCATATATTTCCACGTGTCTGCCGTCACATCTTTATACTATTTTATTTGTTTCAGCCTGTGGCCATTCCCTTCTGCCAAACTTGTGCAAACTACTTTACCAGTTGTGTGAGAGCTCCACCCACCAGGAGGTGTCCGGTATAGCCCCAGGGCCGGGGGCTCTGGGCCCCACCTCCTCACTGCTGTCTGCAGTGCTGTCTCTACTGCACGGCGTCAGTCAAGAGGACTCCCAGACCACATACAGCAAGGCAAGCCACGCCCACGGGTGTGCATCAATTAGAAAAACATTGGCACGGAACAATAATTTAATGACGTGAAAGGAGTACAGATGTTGTGATTTACAATGTTGTTGTTTACTTGTTTGTGTGAAGAGGTCATATTGCTGGATTCTGAAAATGTTTATATTAGTTATTTTGGTTTTGGTTTAATTTGTTATATATTTACCAGAGCAATGGCAATAGCCCATTTAACTGCAATGTCAAAGACGTGTGTGTGTGTGTGCAGGCATGGTACACTGTGCGTCAGTGTGTGACTGCAGTCGTTGTGGCATCATTGCGATCCTCCTCTCTCTCTGTCGCACCACACCCACTTCACACCTACTCCGTGTTCGTGCGGTCAACACTACGTGCTCAGACGCAGCACATCAGAGCTGTAAGGATATCAAGCGCACACACATACACATCACTAGCTGTTGGTTTGAGAGTTATTGCATGATGATCAGGTTATAGGCCACTGAGTCGAACTTTACTCATTGTGTGAATGCTGAAGTGAATATTGTATTTCTAGTCACTTGTAGTCAATGCTCTCTGTGGGGGCCTAGCTCCGAAGCGCGCAGGTCCGACACAGGTCTGGTTGACAGCACTTAGTTGCTGCCACCAGAGATCAGCAAGAGGGGGTTGGCCTCACTTTGAGTTTAATAAAATACTACAGTAGACTGATCTGACTTACAACACGTGGTGAGGGGACTTATGTATGAGTTCACTCACCACACTGGCCAATCAAAATGATACACACAAGTCCAATTATTCTAAATGACGCACAACGGTTATTATGATACATCCATATACAACGTGAACTGTTCGTGCACTAGGCACAATGTCTATGCGTCTTCCGTGTTCTCTTTACGTGCGAATGTGGGCTGGCCCACACTCTCTCTAGGATTTTCAATCAAGTGGTGCAAAAAACAAAACAAAAAAAACCTGTGTGTGTTTTTCCATGCGCGTTGTGAGGTTATTGGTGGGCGTAACGATGTGGTGGTGTATGTGTTAGTGAAAAGGAAAGAAAGAACAACAACAACAACAATAAGCAAAGTAGTGGATAATGTAGTTATACAAGTATCCAAGTGGTGTATCATGCAAAGCAAGTAGTGCAGCACCACTCAAACAAGACAATTGATTACTCATTCATTCGTTTGTTTATTTGCCCATTCATTTTTCATTTCTTTTTACTCTACCCCTTGTTGAATTGCATGACCTACTGTGCAGTGATCATATTGAAAAATGACATGTAAGTATGTTGTGTGTGTGTGTGTGTGTGTGTGTGTGTGTGTGTGTGTTTGTTGTAGAGCACTGGTGAAGTCAGCCCGACAGGCATGGATGACCTGCCAGTGTTTGTTAGTTCTCTGTTGAATCAAGTATGCAAGGACAAGCAATCCACAAGGTAATTCAACATGAGGAGAAGTTTACCCACCTTGTGCTTTATGCTATGCATACAATGGTGCAAACATTGAGTGCATGGATATTTCCATTTGAAATTGTTTGTGTGGTCAATTTAATTGGGAAGACTATAGTTCAAATAATAGTTTGAAGTTAGGTTACTTCATTGGGAAGTGTGCTTAGTCATACAGTACTGTATGAAGGATTTGATATAATTAGACCACTTATTTCCCCTCTCAATGGCGTCAATAAAAGCTAAAGGTTTAAATATCTGTACTTGAATTGTAGATTGATACGTTGGGTGATCAGACAATAATCACCAATAATTTATGAAACAATAAATCTGTCTAATTATATTAGTAGCTAAATCTTATGAAAGTTTCTTCTCTTCACTTTCTATTCGAACACAAACATTCTTTTCACTGTTTTCCTTGAGTTGTTGGTTTGACCTTCATTTGTGGACTCTCTTCTTGTAGGTTGTTTGGTTCTCATCTCTATGAGCACTTGACAGAAGCCAGTGATGAGGATGCAGAGGTATCACAGAAACTACTCAACCACCTGGCTGCTCTTCATCTTCTGCACGTGCTCAGTAGAGGTATAGTTGTTACAAGAAACCGTGGAAGTGTTTATTCTTTCACTTTTTTTTTTTTTTTTTTTTTTTTTTTTTTTTTTTTTTTTTTTTTGTAGGAAAAAATGGAGGAGATAATGAGTTTGTGAAGTCCATCAGGAGCACACTGAAGCTGCTCCATGGCCTGTCAGACGAACAAAAAGACAAGTGAGTATTCGGTGGGCTAAAACAAAGCAAGCTAAGGCCATTTATAGCTAAGTATTCCTCACTAGTAGACTTAAGAGTCTTTCAATGGCTACTGCTTCTTCTGGTATGCCCTGAAGGGATTTATCCGTAATGTGTAGGAATGGTCAATAATGAGTTTCTAATCTCAAGGAATTGTGTAGGTATTGGAGTAATGCCCACTGTACATAGTTTTCCTGTGGGGATATCTGATACACTATTATTTTGTGTATGTACATAATTTGTGTAGATGGAGTGATCTGGTGGCACAAACCAAACAACAAGTGGAGACTTTCCAAGAGAAGATGTATAAAGTATAATCTGTCCAAGAACAATGTTGTAATATCTGTAGTTTTTTACGCCAATTCCATATAGTTTTTAAAGCCTCATTTTAATTTATGAACTTTATTGTGGACTTCTGAGATGTTTTCTTGTAATTTCAATATTTTGTTGCACTACAATAGAACGGACAAGTGGAAAGTAGAGGTTTGGAACCAGATGGTGTTCGGAGCTACAGTAGAACCTGTCAACTGAGAGCAGTTTGGGACCAGAGCGTTCAGTTCAATAATACGATGTAGCAGATTTTCTTAGTCTACCATCACGACTTTCACCAGACGGTGCAACCCTCTTGGCCAGCTTCAGCTCAGTGTTGTCTTGTTTTTTGTTTTTTTTTATTAACCCACTATTTGGGATGGTGCAGTAAATTGAAACTGATCAGTTACAACTACCAAGAACAGGATATCTCCCAGACCTCCATCAAATAGCTGCACTCTCTCCACTTGGGGGAGCTGTACTGCCTGCAGTAAGAGTTGCTTAGCATCTTTAGGACACTGCATAGGTAGCTATCTGGGCAAGTGGGACCCCGAACTAGAGGGAGGCCTGACCACCAGGCACCAAGGTCATCCCATCTGGTCTCTAACTTCAGGGGACCCTAGCAGCTGAGAGGGAGTGGTATATGATGAGTACTTAAATAGCACCAAGGTCATCCCATCTGGTCTCTAACTTCAGGGGACCCTAGCAGCTGAGAGGGAGTGGTATATGATGAGTACTTAAATAGCACCAAGGTCATCCCATCTGGTCTCTAACTTCAGGGGACCCTAGCAGCTGAGAGGGAGTGGTATATGATGAGTACTTAAATAGCACCAAGGTCATTCCATCTGGTCTCTAACTGCACTGGGCCAGCAGCTGAGGGCATGTAAATTGTGCCCCCAGACATCTCGCTCAGTACAACAATGGGCATAACCCCCAACTTTTGGATAGTGAAAGTTATATCATTTTTTTATTACATACACCTAATAGCAGTGTACACAATCACCATTACAATTCCAACCAAAAGTCTCCTATGGTGTGATCACTGTTAGACTGAAAATGAATTCATACATACTGCAGCTTAAAACCTAAAGCAGTAGTCAGTAGTAGATGCATGGTTATAAAGTACTCACACACTAGTTGCTAGAATCATTATGGTATTAGCCACTCATTGTACATCAGCTGCTAGCTAGCTAACCACCAACTATCCAGCCACATCAGTAATACCATCCACAGTAGTGACTCCATACACAGCCGCGACACTATCAACTACAGTGTAAGTATCAACTACAGTGACACCATCTATGGAGTTTTCTACGGTCAAATCTGCATAACTCATCCCAAAAAAAAAAATCAATTTTCATAGTGAGCTAAAAGAAAAAGATAGGATGAAAGCTTGTTTGAGACACTGGCTGAAACATGTGGCCTGTCTCTTCCTATCAAGCATGGATTGTCACAGCTTAGATGAATATGAGTGTTTTTCAAACTTGAATTCTAGTTTTGTTTTGGTTAATCTAAATTTGCATAACTTTAGTTTTGGTTAATTTAATCTGCATTAATCAATGTTACTAGTTGAAACTGTAGTAAACTCTTATTCTGGAACAATAATTACACTGGATTGGTAAAACATGAGTAAAACATAGCAAGTTGTAGTGTGGTTTGTATTCAAGCAGTGACTATATTGCTCAATGACAGCTTTGGTCATGTTTAATTAATGTAGTTCATTAAGGTCATTACTGTGTGCGCCTGTCTAAGAATCCTGTCTAAATAGAGTTATGAGACTTACACCAGTCGTGAGAGCATTAGAAAGCTACCGAGGATTATCCACCAGGTAAGGGAAACACTGGTGGCCTTCACTTCTCGCTCCTTTTGGAGAAACACAAACAAAGCAACATTGGTAATCGACACGCAGTACACCAAACCGAACCAAATATACAGTAGAATGTTAACAACCACTGGTAAGTTCAAAAACATTGTTTGAAATTCGTCTGGAGGCACAGGGTCTAGCCAAGTGTGATTTATTGACAAAAGATGTGTGTTAAAGTTGTTAGCAACCTATAATTTCAGCTTTTTTGGTTTCTAACAAGTCCCACAACCAGATCTACTTCATGAACCTTCTGAGAAGCTTCTTTGATCAACCTATAGCTGTTGTTAGAGAAGACAGAATTTGCCATTTCTGCCCTACCAATGCTTCTGTTTGGGAAAGTTAACTCTCCAGTCGAATCTGTCAGTGAGTCATTCAGAATTAGTGCAATCTTCCAAATAGAATCATAGACCAGATCACTGAACAAGGACTCCACTGTAGCATTGACAGCTGGAGCTCTACAATCACTTTCATTACTTGGTGAACTGTAATAAATAATGATTACATTTTCCTACCACATTAGCGGGAGTGAGGCAGAAGCCGAGTCTATGTGCACAAATATCCACGACAACCTGGGCCACACTAAATCTTCTTTAACTGCTTCCATTAAAATTGAATTGGCAGTATACAGAGGAAAAATACATTCCCATATACGATCTACATTTGTGAATTAACATAACACGGTGTTACACAAAATATTTCGCTGGGGGTTGGAGACACTGCTATACTTAGCCACACCCATTTAAAAATCCACACTACTTTGATGCACATGCCTATTTGAGAGTGTATATTGTTAACCTTGTAATTAATGAACTAAATTAATAATGTTACTTAGAAATACTTTTGTTGTACTTTGACTTTGTAAGATAAATAATCTACATTGAGATGTGATAAATTCATGAATCATTTCTAGTCAATGAAGTATGTGGTTCCAAGATTGATGACAATAATAACGATATCTAACAGAAAATAATGGTCAATGTTATGTTGTGAAGAATTATTGCAATCAGCTATTTTGTAGCGTAAATGGTAAAGTGTGAGGTGAAATGCGCGGGAAAACTACATTCGCGCATGCTATTTGGTGATCTAAAGAAACCCAACCTTTCTACGACCCACTGTATGTTCAGGTGAGCTCTCTGTGATAAAAAGAACCCCTAAATTCAGGTCAGCATCGCTTCTCGGCCTATTGGCTAAGATCAAGTAGAAATAACTGTTCTTTAGAGTGTAATAGCTCTAACTGGGGCATTGCCCCAAAGCTGTTACTTCAATTTTTGCGACTTGGAGAGCGGATAGAAGCTTGCTTCGCCCTCTCCGCGGGTTGCCTCGGTGTTGCACTATTTCCGAGCGCGGCCCATTCCCCTTTACAGGGGAAAAATATTTTTATGATACATTTTTCTGATTAATGTTGTAGCTATTGCGCGAGACTGAACCTGAAGGATAGGGCACACATTATGTGGGCGCACGCGCACGTAAACTAACAAAGTTTGTTCTCCGCATGATGAGTGTTCAATTATTGGCTTATTTTTAGTAAAGCAGGAAACACAATCAATATGTATAGTTAGCACTTTTAAACTTGGTGTGTTAGGTGTAGTACTGGATGGATTTGTGGACATATAATACCAGGGCTACTCTGGTGTTCATAAAAAATTGATACAAAGCCTCAGATCACCATAATCACACCCACTTATTACCAAGCTGTTTAATTTTGACACCAGTTGAAATAATAGTGTATGAATGGGAATTACTTCCCCACACTTTCTGATTGCATGAAGCTCTTAATCCTAGTGGCTGTGACCTTTGACTGAAGCCTTAAAACAATAACCCAACAGCAGCCACATAAGATACCTCACTGGTCATATCACTTCAGTAGGAAGCTACATACCTGGGTTGCATCCCACAACAAAAGTCTTACCATACTCCATATGTTTCTAAAATCATATCTGCCATCTGGAACAAGAACATCTTGTGGCTGCGATGGACATACACTCAGGTGCATGCATGGCTGCAAACACTACCTGTCTCATAGCAGTAGGCCTTTGTCTTGGTCCTACATCCATGAGTATCACATTCCTGTTTACTTTGTGGTGCGGACTTTCCTCTCCTGATAGTCACTTATAGCCACTGACTTATATTTTGGTACTGACTTCTTAAATAATAGAAAGCAACTCAACTGAGAGGCAAGCTAAGATGCAAGGGGCCACAAACAACAGATTTGTGCAAGGGTTGCGTCTTAGTATGTCAATTGGCCAGCATTTCACACGATTGTATATTGAGGTGTTTAACATTAAGTTGCAAGTAATAGTTTAATAAATCCATCACAGCTGAGAGCCCTTTTGACAGGTTCCAGGCTATATTATAGGAACTTTAGGAAAACGACAGAAATGTGCTTTCTCTTTTGCTTGGTTTTGTGTTTTAATTCGACAGGTCAGTGGTATATAAATAGCATACATGTAGTCTTAAACCTCTATGTATACACTAGCTATAAGCATGAATTGTCCATGGTATTTTAGGTTCTGCTTTAATGGTGTTCAGCCAGCATCTCCAGCATCTCCTTCCTGAGAGGGGATGGTTACGATTGCTATCAAAGTAGCTAAAACTCTTGTTGACACTATAACTCAAACCATTCACACCGAATCTTACCTGTAGAGATTGTCATGGATGTATTCATATTAGATAGATCTGGCACTCTACAAACGAAGGTGACACACTTGTTCCCAAGGAATAAATCTCTATCATTGTGGTATGGCATGTGGCAGCCATTAGATCAGTATGTTGTCTTCAGTACACACTAGACCTTCTACATGACCATCAACATGACACTGCTTGGTGTCAGTATTGAGTTTGACATGCGTTAGACGTGTTCATTCTTTATGTGCAGTTATAACTATAGCTGAGCGAAAGTCAATATTATAGAAGATATAGATGCAGTGTATATAATTCAGTAGGATAATGTAAAGATAGCTTGTGTCTTATTTGGTGAGACAGTGTAGGCCATACTAACTGCTCTACTTGGACTAGCATTATTATGATATATTGGGTGTGGTAGAATGGGGCAATGCTGAAGTGTACACACTCATTAAAATTAATTACAGTGTATATAGCATCTTCACATCCAAGTTACAGTTGGTATACACCTTTTCTTAACTTTTCCTCTCACTTCAATTTTGTCTTCATATGCCCAGTATACTCTATTGTACCTGGGATGTAAGGAAATCTGAAGCCATGTTATATACTTAATCTCACATTACAGCAAGCTCACTAGTTAAAATTTAACAGTGATACTACTACAATTGACAAGGTAGTGTGCGAATTATTCAATCTAACACATATACGTTTGGATTTATTTTGATGGGACCCTACGGCATTTGACATTAAAGAATTAGCTGTGTAATCCCCAGCAAGTATATAGCGGGTTTGGCTCTGCTAGAATAAGTTAGCCCTGGCTTGATGATTTTACATTGTGCGAATTTTACAGGCTTCCCAGCACATTGTCTTCATCAGCTGAATGACAATTCAGTTAGTCCTAGACTATTTTAAGTTCTGTGAGACTCTATATAAAAAATTGAGGCTTTTTGTTTTAGAAAATTCAGCAATTGATTATGTTACCTGATGTAAATACAATACGTATAGCTAATAAGTGATGGAATTAAGATCAAAGCGAGAGCTAAGTTACACTTTATGAATTTTCTCTGCAACAAATTAAAGACAGCTTTCTGAGACAGTTATAACTACTTTTGTTTCTCAATTTATGTGATGCTTTAGTGGAAATTTTCTGTTGTCTCTTAATGTTTCTCACTGTCAAATTTCTGTACTTACCGCTTTCATATTTGTTCAGTGTACAATTACGACTACAGCGAGAGACTGCAAGAAAAGGTTGTTCTGGATTCAGCATCTTGGTAACCATTTACCCTGTTGCTTCTGTCATCAAGACTTTGGCAAACTTGAATGGGCACTGAGTGAAGTCATACAGTATGGAGATTCACCACTCCATTTCAACTGCACATAATTATTGCAGTCCATTGTACACTTCGGATAAATATTGTTTTTTCTGCTATTGTGTCCTCTGGGGAACTTGATCTTGATTATGTTCAGTCCTTACTCATTTGAGGCCATTGTGTACGTAGCTCTGGTATTCCCCTTCCCTGATTTTGTTTGAACCTGGGCACACTAACTATAATTACAACTTAGAAGCATGTGATACTTTCGAACCCTTCAACACTAATAAAAAAAAGCTTCATAAAATAGTCTCATAGCTAGTTCATTAAAATGGCTAATTTAATGAATTGATGGGGGTAGGAGGATATAGTGAAACAAGCATAGTGAATTTTACACTCCATTGCAAGTGTTAATATATATATATTTACATATATGTACAGTGATTATATAGTACGGTATATTGTTTGTGTATTAAGTTGAATAGTTAATAGTTGGATTACTTTGCAGTAAGTCACACTTTGGGCACTTCAAGTATGATGGTATAAACAATGATGGCTTCCAATTTTAAAGATTTATAGAATTACTTTTGATGATCCACACTGACCATTCCAATCAGTATATTGATTTTGATATTGTTACAGACTCTATTCTGGCTCCACTCTAGAGGTTGAAGTGTTTCCAGTCAACATCATGAAGTTAATAGCCTTAATAATAAGGGGTCTTTGAGGTCAAGACTACATCAAGTTTTCTGCATACTAAATTAGGTATTAGGCAGGAATTAGTAGATTGCCATAGTTTAGTGATTAGAGTGTTGTGTGGCAGCTACAGGTAGGGATCATGAGTTTGATTGCCATGTAGTGATTAGATTGTGTGTGGCAGCTAAGGTAGGGATCAGAGTTTGATTGCATAGTTTAGTGATCAAGTGTTGGGTGGCAGCTTACAGATACAGGTAGGGATCATGAGTTTGATTTTAAGGTGAAGGAGTTTCTCATACTTATTAACCCTCAGTGCGCATGCGCCTGAGGGTATATAGTAGTCAGTGTGCGCATGCGCCTGAGGGTATATAGTAGTCAACCTGTCATTAACCCTCAGTGCGCATGCGCCTGAGGGTATATAGTAGTCAACCTGTCATTCATTCATTCAGTCAACAACGGATCTCGAAGAGTACGGCTACCCAGGCTTTGAAAGTGACATCAGACTATAGCACTTCACAGAGTAAGTCCCTTTAATGTGCCAGAATTTTTAGTTTTGACTTAGTTTTCAAGAAAAAGCGAGTAGAATTTCAGTCCTACAATCGTACGTAACGGTAATGGGAACCGCCCCTTAAAAACTTGCTTGTCACGTGAGCCAGCTTGCAGGTTGCAAATCACTTTTAAATAGCTAACAATTACATGGATTGACCATGAGGTGTTCCGTGGCATAGTTCTTGAGTGAGGAAATAGCTAACCTAGAAGTCTCTGGATCGATCCCTAATAGATGCTTTTTTTTTTTCATTTTTTTTTTTCATCTTGTTTTTTTTTTCTTCTTCTTGCTATATTTTCCTCTTCCTACTGTTTTTATTGCTTTCCTACCTTTTCCTTTCGTTTCCTCTTTCTTTTATCCCTCTTCATTGCCTTTTTCTCTTTCCTGCCTCTCTTCATGCCACTTCTCTTTCTTTTTTTTGTTTCTACACTTTTCCTATTATTTTCTTTATCATACTAGCTAACTAGCGCTGAGGGTTTGCACTTCAGTGCTCTAGTTCATTCATTCATTCAGTCAACAACGGATCTCGAAGAGTACGGCTACCCAGGCTTTGAAAGCGACATCAGACTATAGCACTTCACAGAGTAAGTCCCTTTAATGTGCCAGAATTTTTAGTTTTGACTTAGTTTTCAAGAAAAAGCGAGTAGCCTACAATCGTACGTTACGGTAATGGGAACCGCCCCTTATAAAACCTGCTTGTCACGTGAGCCAGCTTTCAGGTTGCAAATCACTTTTAAATAGCTAACAATTACATGGATTGAGCATGAGGTCTTCCGTGGCATAGTTGTTGAGTGAGCAAATAGCTAACCTAGAAGTCTGTGGTTCGAACCCAAGTAGGTGCTCATTTTTTTTTTCATCCTGTTTTTTTTTTTTTTTTTTTTCTTCTTGCCTTGTTTGTATTGCTTTTCTACCTTTTCCTTTCATTTCCTCTTTCTTTTGTCTTTTTCTCTTTCCTGCCTCTCTTCATGACACTTCTCTTTCTTTTTTTTTTGTTTCTACACTTTTCCTTTTCTTTATCATACTAGCTAACTAGCACTGAGGGTTTGCACTTCAGTGCTCTAGTTTAATTTTAGCTTTTCCTTTGACCATTTGTGACAGGCTCTGCGAAAAGGTACAAATTCACGGTATTGTAAATGTATGGTAACAGTCAAAAAGCGAGTACTACTTAAAAATTCAAAAAATTTTTTTTTTACCTCACAGTAATCTTTGGTCTTTCCTCTAACTGTGCGCCAAATTTGAATGCTGAATTCCACCAGCTAGTGACCAAACGAAACGCTTGAAAAACCTTGCTTCAACTAGAAAAACGCGTGAACGGAAATTACAATTAAATGTTACGCGGAGATCGCACGGAAGAAATACGGAAGGTAGGGGAAATTCCCCCTTGATTAGGGGAAGCTGCTCATTATTCTCTTGAGGCTACAATAGAGGATTACTTCACTGTTCCTGACCCTAATTAAACAAGTTCAGATAATTCTGACTCTGATAAAGACAACAATACTGGTAAGAATTTGTATTAGATGACAATAATCATAATAAGCATATTAATTTAATTTACCAATAAAAAACCTACATTATGATATTGTTACAGATTGTGAAATGGATGATGTGCATGAAAGGGATGCTGATTTACTATAATGATAATATTCGCCAGTTCTGCTCTGATGAAGATAAAGATATCACCTGTCCTTTACCAAGTGTCCTTTACCAAGTGTCCCCAAACTGATTAGCCATGAAAACAGCCCAGCTCCTGAAATTTCTCATCCAACAGAATCCCCTGTAACAGCTTCTCCTCCACCTAAGAAGCGCCGCTGTGGCTTGTGCAGACAGGAAGGCCACAACAGCAGGTCCTGCCCAAACAAGAATTAATAACAATATCTGCATATCAATGTTTACTCTCTTTGCATGTATTTCATTTTTCATTGTGCATTACTGTATAAAAATTGAGCACAGACACTCACAAAAAACATTACTTAACAAGGACAAAACTATTAACTTGGTACTTAACTGAGCCAAAAGCTTAGAACTGAATTGTGTACTGATCCTAATCTTAATATCCCAATACCTTAAACATGGAGTGTAAAACTTTACTGAAAGCCTAGTACTTCAAATTATTTACCTAGATGAACAAGCATTTATCTTGTAAGTAGAAGGCCCATCTGAATTATCGCATAGCATTGATTTACTTAGCTCAGTAAACATATACTTAAAGCTAACTCGGGAAAAAGCCTAACTGACTTATGAAACGGCCTTAACTTGACTTATTTACCTCGATAGCTAAACGGCTGAATACACACAAAGTACTTTAAAAACTCACCAATTTTTTTCTTCAATATAAAATCATTTTTCATTTTTTAGCCAATTTGTACCTTTTCCTAGAGCCTGTCACATTTTGATTGATAAAATCCATCAAGTATGCAAGGTCAAATGCCACTGACCCTATAATATAAATGATTATTGTCTTTTGATGAGTCAAACAACCATAGTGAGTGAGTTCTGATACTCCTTCCTATGAGGAAAAAAACAACAACCCCATCCAGGTCACACAGCTAGGAGTATCACTGCACCAATGTCTGTTATACCCAGACATTGTGACATTGATTCAGTTCTACTCCAAGCTATGTGACCTAAAGGCCTTTTTTTTTTCTTTTTCTTTCTGGGTCTCTGTGACTGAGTATTAGATTCCCATGTTTGTTCATTATGGATGCCACATATCTGGTAAGGGGTCCACTTCTATCTTTACTTCAAATTGTTGCCTTATTTTTCCAATGTTCCTGTAGCCAATATTATAGTAGGAATTAAGATGATCATAATTGGTATTTGAGCAAATGTAAGAACTTGCTACGGTAACTCTGGTTGTAGAATGACTTTGAGCTCCAAATATTCATAAAACAAATTTCTACAAGAAAAATATTTAATCATTAATTTTTGATCCATTTAAATGTATAGAAAGTGTCATCATGCTCTGATTATAGCATATTAAACAAAAAAGAATTGTTACAAAGTGGTATGAATCAATTTCTTTTACATATTAAAATTTTCTTTACAATTATTACATCTGATTGGTATTAACCATTTAAGCTTATGACATCTACTGTATATTTAGCAAAGGTATGCAGTCAAAATTAAAATAGGGAATACCGTGTGGCGTTTGAAGAGAAGAGAGGCACTGATGACTACTTGTCTATTCCTTTCTCGTTGGCAGTACGGAGTTTATATTAATTTTCATAATGTTGCTCATAGCCAAACGATCGTTTCAAAAGAGTTTTGACATCAAGTCTAAAAATCAATAAAAAGTTCATTGCTTTAATGTGCAGATATTAGATTGCAAGGGAACTTACTATTTATATTAAGTACTTTGAAAGGCTTGAAATAAAGTACTTCATCAAATCCATTAAATACTTTTTGTTCGTCACTGGGGAGGAGGTATATAGTGTTGAACAGAAGTGACTGCGAGTCTTCTGTAGTAGATGAGAGTTGATATGGAAATAACTTCACTTGAAGATGATGGTTTAATGGATAATTTTTATAACTGGTGTGTCTGTAAATAAGATTTTTCACTTTATTAAATTTATTTTTAGCCCGGATACAGAAGAAATTAAATATTACA
>WLWD01003452.1_pt1 | contig 33745 bp, 10 predicted proteins | sample 6712731 | NCBI WGS metagenome assembly WLWD01 (sample SAMN12718690, study PRJNA576275) | sponge metagenome | isolation source: marine sponge | host: Mycale hentscheli | place: New Zealand: South Island, Marlborough, Capsize Point | collected 2014-11-01
GGGGGGGGGGGGGGGGGGGGGGGGGGGGGGGTTACATTGAATACCTCATGCCTCTAGATTCTCTAAGCCTCACTGCATTGGAGTATCTTATTTGATAGACCTAAAATTGTAAGCCATTGCTGTTTTATATAAAAAATTGTCATATTGAGATATTCATTTGTAAATTCCATAAAAACACCTTAATTGTAGGCTAGAAGCCGTGAAGACTGCCCTGTTTCTAAAATTGGGATTTTAGTCTGGATAAATGTGATCCATACTTTACCCTACACTCTAAAATTAGAATTTTAGTCTGGATAAATGTGATCCATACTTTACCCCACATTGAATCTATTATGTTTGCTCATTATCCTGTCATTAGCTAAAATATGGCAAAACTATTGTTCTATTCAAAAAAGAATTTTTTTGTCTTGTCTTTCCTGTTTTGTTTTACTTTTTTCTTCTTTTTTATTTTTAGCTTACAGTATATGAGTTGACACTTAACACTTTGAAAAGTGTTATACATTGACTCTGTCAGTACAGCAGATATCGTTGAGAAAATAGCCTGTGAAGATTTGGTGTAAATATTTAAATGTGGTATTCTAAGAGTATAGCCTACCCCCTACTTCTCCCTTCTTAATGGACCTAATAAAGCTTATTTCACCTTATTTCTTTGTAAAAAACATGAGTCATTCGGGAGGAGTGTTCCATTTGAGAAGATTGTGTTATTGCGAGTCAAATTACTATAAAAGATGTGGATTTTTAGTGCATTTTCTTTGTTAAGTGCTGTATTTTGTTGAGAACCACCACACTTTAAGTTCTTTTTATTGCATCTGGCTTGTTGGCTCTAAACCCTAATCATCAAGCCCTATAGCCATTTAGGTTGATAAGCAAGGGCGCTTAACAATCAGTGTCTACAGTAGTAGCGATTAAAAAGTACATTCAATTTTACTAATAGCTAGTCCATTTTCATTGTTATATCTTTTCGAGAATATTATATGGAGTTAATAAATTTTGCTACGGTTATGAAGTGTATTGGCCAGTGAGCGAAGCAAGCGAGACACTATCAGGGGTAACACAATTGAAAATTGGGGATGCTTGTTTATTTATGTTTGGACGTATATTAGTCATTTTGTACTTTGACCCTCACATTATTGTGTTTGCTATGTGATCAACCCTGTCCCAAACTTAACTAAACAGAATCCTCTTGTTTATCCATCATTACCTGTATCATCCTAAAAATTGATTGTTTACCGCTTTTAATTCTTTTGCGGGTGCAGCAATGCACTATTTTTGTCATAGTTATAAGCAACAATATTTACAAAAGTCATGGGCCATTAGACTTATCACAGAGGTAAGTCTTATGTAGGTATGTCCAATTGTGTGCAAGTGTTGTGTGTTAGAGCCACTACTTACCTAAAGAACATCACAAAGAAAACTTTTATTAAATAATGTGACTTTTTTCAATCCAAACAGTTGCAGCATGTGGTTACTATGGCGGCATTGAATCTCCTTTACCACATTATTATAATCACTTTAAAAACTGGATTTTTTTTTAGTAGCTTGAGTGTTAAAAGTTCGAACTAATCATTTAACAATAGTGTAGTCTTAGGATCGCTTGCCATTTTTGCTCAAGCATATCACTAGTTATTGTTAATTGTAACTGAAGATTGATGATGGTCAGATGGATAGTTATCTACTAAAAAAAATAGGACACAAGTGCAACACACAAAACTAGAAATTAGTACATGAGGAGGCAGTCGATTAAACTGCTCCTGCAAAAACAAACAATTGACTATTCCAGCATCAGTCCCTGATTATGATGCAAAACTTGACCTATAAAAGTTACAAGTTAAGATATGTTCATTCATAAACCATTGGGTCACTATATACATATGAAGCACCAAAGGTGTGAACCCTCAGCACTATTAAATACTACTTAGCTATTACAATGTCCTTCCAAAAGAACAAGCAATCTGTTAGCTATTTTTAATGAGGTATGAAAATAGCTCGACCAATGAAAGTGGTACATGGAAATGCTGTCTTCATAAGAGAAGAAGCTAAACTAACCAGAAACATCCACTTGTATACATATTCAACAAGCTTCACATTTACTCAACGATTAGCCCAAAATTAAAAAAGTACCACAATAGAAGGTCTTAAATATTCGTCCTGAGTAAGTTCATACCTAAATCAACTGTTAATTGTCGGTAATCTCCAAAATCAGAGCATGACAGACAGACAGACAGACAAACAGACAAGCAGACATGGCGGCTATGTGCGCTGAGCCTTCTTGATATGGCTTCATGCAGGCTAGCCTGTCCCACTATTCCGTATTTTAGTTAACTTAATATCTGTCCTTGTAAAACCTTTAGACTGTGAATCTTACTGCCGTAAAAACAACAACAAAATACACAAACAACTTTTACGATACTTTACCAGACAGCAGACGACAAATTAGCTAATTCTTTTTTTTCTCATTAAAAATTTCTGCGGGTGGTTCAACCAAACCCCTTGAAACCCTCCTGGCTATGCTACTATCATACCCAATTTATGAATATTTGCCAAGTTTATGACAACCAGTTTGGTAACACGAAAACGTAAGAATATTTTATATTTTTCATTTTTAAAGCAAGTTAAGACAACTATGTATTTGATGTAAGAAAAGGTGTATTAGTCTGCACAAAAAATAGCTAAGAATTCAAATTCATCATTACCAGTGATACTAAACGAAGATAAATTTCTGATAATCTTAGAGATGATGCAGGAATCAGACAGAATGCATGTACATGGCTCATAAACCTTCTATTTGATGGATTCTGAGCTTTTCAACCCCATACTATTAAATGCTTTGGGAAGACAGGCAATCAATGGTTCATTCCAGTAGCCATAATTTTAGAAACATTGTAAAAAGAAATACAAGTGTTTCTCATTTCAATAATATTTTCATTATGAAGGAACTATGCCTTAGAAACATATAACTGAAAATAGCAACATAATATTCAAATAATTGAATAAAAAAATAGAGAAAATTACAAATTAAACACATAAAACCATGTGGAGCTTATGGTGCGAAAGGGTTCAGCTATCCAAAAATGATATAACTATACAATCATGCTGCAATATTGAACAAATACATTTTCCATGAATTAGGGTTCATTGTACTGCAATTTCGATAAATTTGTACATTGTTGGTATGTAGTCTTGCTCTCTTTTCTTTAAATTTTGTTAGATATAATGATCCTTAAAGTATTTTAAATTAAGCTTTTTTACATACCGTGCTGACAAGTTACAGTGTCTACTTCTTTTCCCATTAAGTCATATCATCTCAAAAAGTTACAAAGTGATGAGAAAGTTTGCAATTTTACCAGTTTTTTCTTCAGTCAATATAATATATATAATAATAAATATAATGTAATATATATAAATAAAGTCATAAAGTGTTGATATAATTATTTTATGCATCTTGCTTTACACAGTGGAATAGATTTAATTGGTCCTACTGTTGGTCTAGCCTTTGTGGGATCAATGTGTACATCGAATTCAGTGCAATTGACTCAAGATGGTGGTATGCCACTTGCCACAGTTGTTTCTATTGCAACACATGAAATGGGTCACAACTTTAACATGAGCCACGATGATGAAGGAGGTGAGCTATTATAATCAACTAGTGCAGTTATTTTTGGCTGAACGAATAAAAAAATAAGTTTATTTTTGCATACAAGGTCTATATTTACTATCCAATTAGCTGATGTTTTGACTTCATGCAAACTAGGGTAGAGTTCAACAAGAACGTCATGTATTAATTAATATTTTGTTAGTGAAGTAAATGCTATAACATTATGATAATTCCATGTTCACCAAAATTTACTATGCTATTTTTCATCCAATTGGATAAATAATTAGAATTAATGAGGATCTGTATCTAATTTATATACAAATCTCCTGTATAAATTATTTTCCTTTTTGAAAATGTAGCTTAGCTCAGTTATCTTTTTATAATAATATACATGTAGCTATACCAATAGCTACATGTATATAATATATGTGAATGTTTATTATATAATATATTTATATACCTAATATACAGGTAGAATATGTAATTGTCCTGATCCTGCTTGCATCATGGCTGCTTTTGTCTCCTCGCCTCCAGCTACACGTTTCAGTAACTGTAGTGCTTCAGATCTTAGTATGATAACAGACCAGCTCACATGTCTACTCAATATCCCTACAGCATCCCAGGGTGGACCTCGATGTGGGAATGGAATAGTAGAAGACAATGAAGCTTGCGACTGTGGAGAACCTGGTTTTTGTACAAATCCTTGCTGCAATGCAACAACTTGTCAACTCACAGCTGGGGCTGAATGTGCTCAAGGGAAGTGCTGCAATATTAGCACATGCCAGATACGTGAGAGTGACTCAGTATGTCGTGAAGGCACTGGAGAATGTGATATCACTGAGGTTTGCTTAGGATCTTCTAATGAGTGCCCACCAGATGTCTTCAGAATGAATGGCATTCCATGTGCATCAGACACTGGCTATTGCTTCAATGGAACTTGTCCCACAAGTCGTGCTCAATGCATGGCAGCATGGAGTAAGATTCACTCAAAAATTTTGTTTTTAATGCTGTTGTTCCTTTAATTTGTATCTAATCTTAGTGCATAGCACAAGTCCTCAATTATCAGTCCAACTTTGTACCTTCAAACAAACATCATTAGCTAAATGATGAACATTTTTGTGTGTACTAACTAAAAGCAAATATTATACTAGATAACATTGCCTAAGTTACTTTTTGTATTGATACTTGTGGGACTCTAAGCCGTTGTACTATTATTCTATTATTCTATCTGTAAGATTCTTACTGTTGTCAGTTATCAAATCTGTGTGACTATTAAGCTGCATCTTTATAGGCCATACAGCTGTGATCTTATAGGTACATGTTTTCTTGCATGCTTGTGCAGCTTGTACTCAGTCATATTATCTGACCTAAGACTACAAGTGTGAAGTAGTCTGAGGTAAGATAAATAGATAATATATATTGTTACTGGGCTTATTGAGCTCATAATCATAAGAAGTACAAATGATACTTTCTTTTCCATTGCCATTAATTATATAGTGCTTATAAAGTGCTTTTTTTTGAGAAATTGCTATCTTTAATCTTGTTAAGTGATGTTTAACGACTTTTGTTTGATCACAACTAGTAGCTCACTAAAGATCTATACCAACTCATACCATTAAAAAATTTCCCTATATTATAAGACAAAAACATAATATTAAAGTGCCTGTTTACCACATATTTTATGAGGAATATATATTTAATTTCATTATAATGCCTTCCTAGTTTACAGCAAGTATAATAAATTGAGATATGAAAACCAAGGTCCTAAAGTGTAATGTCATTTTTTGTAGATACTAATGAAGGAGATCCTTGCTATGCAAGAAATACCGCTGGTGACTTCGCTAGTAACTGTGGTTCAACTTCTACTGATTATATACCATGTTTGGAAAGGTATGATGACGTAGTATAGCACTTGCATGAAATAGTAGTATATATTGGCACAATTTAGTGTTAATAACTGTTTATCCCATCAAGGTGAGACAAATTCAGAGATCCTTTTGCTCTTGATTGAATCCAGTAAATGGTACACTCGTCTGTCTGTCTGTCTGTCTGTCTGTCTGTCTGTCAGTCTGTCTGTCTGTCTGTTAGTCTGTCTGTCTGTCTGTCTGTTTGTCTGTCTGTTTGTCTGTCTGTCTGTCTATCTGTCTGTCTGTGTATTTGTCTGTGTCTGTGTCTGTCTGTCAGTCTATCTATCTGTTCATCTGTATGTCTGTTTGTCTATGTCCGTCTGTCTGTATGTCTGTGTCTATCTGTCTGTCTATCTGTGTCCGTCTGTCTGTCTGACTGTCTGTGTCTATCTGTCTGTTTGTCTGTCCGTCTGTTTTTCTGTCAGCTGCTATGAATGATTGAAGTCAGAAATTTGGCAAACCCAGAATGTGTCTTTATTCCATCCAATTACGTCCATTTAATACTAGTAATGACGATGATGGTAACCGTGGGGGTGTGTATTTATGAATAATTCATTAGCTTAAATAGTTTGGTAAAGCATTGTCATTACTTGAATGGATATAGCATTGTCACATTCAGTAGAAAGTGATTAATTGTAACTAAAAAGCGGGTGTAATAGTAGACCAAGGAAGGCGGCGTATGTTTCAAAAGGAAGGCAAAAGTATGAAAAAAAAGGTCATAGTTTCGCAAAGCTTAAGTCCACTATCATGATAGTAGGACAGATAGATTCAGAAGCAAGAAAGGTAGAAAGAGTTGACGTGGGGATAAGACAAGCTGATATTGTTCAGAAAAAAAGCGAACAGGAGAGGGAAATTTATGTCAACTTAACCAAGGGTAGAGAATGATAACTGAACAAGATAACTTATGCTACTATATTCTTACTTTGCAATAATCAAGCACCACTGTGTGGTGGGTACTTGCTAATTTTACTAATTAGTCTATTTTGATGGCTACTGTGATAACTGTATAACTGTTTTCATTTTTCAATTAAAGCAATGTATTATGTGGCCAACTTCAATGTGACAATGGAACCTATCAAGGCATATATGGCTTCTCTGGAAGATTTGCATCATTTATGACTGGCACCACTCTATGCAGGTAATTATACAAAATACAACAAAAATGACCAGAGAGTGCTGAATTTTATTAACAATAGTTTTCTTTTCTAAGTAAATCTTGTATCATAGGATGGAAGTTTCAATGTCAAAGGCAGCGGAAGCAGTTTAAAGTTGGGCGGGGGGGGGGGGGGGCTCAACAAGAGATTAACTATGGAAACATTAAATTCTTAAATGAAATGAAATAAAACACTCATTTGTCTAAGCTGTGACACTCAGTGCTTGCTAGGAACAGACAGGTCACATTTTATCCTTGCCAGTGACTCAAACGAACTGACTTCTAGCCTATCTTAGTCTCTTAAACATAATTGGTGGTTGGCTAGCTAGCAGCTGGTGCTATATCTAGAGACTGAGTGGCTGATACAAGAATGAATCCAACAACTAATATTTTGATACCTTACCATACATCCACTGCTGACTACTGCCTATAGCTTTCTCTGCTCCATTTGGTATGAATTAATGCAGTTTAACAGTGTTCACACTTCATAGCTGACTATTGGTGAGTAAAATCATCAACGATTGTATACACTGCTATTAGGTATATTCAATAATTTAATAATGCACAGGCATTCAATAACTTTCAATGGTCAAAAGTTGAAGGGGCTTACCCCTTACCCACTTAGCCATCACCTGCCACCTATGAATGTTAATTTTTGTAAAAAAAAAAAATTCCTCGTCTCTTGAGATTTCATTTAGTGCAAGAAGAGAAAAAAACAACAAAACAAGCTAATGGCTATAGCTAACTGTACCGGATCAAACTTCATGGCTAGTGGCATAATGAATGTTCCATAAGATAGCACTGAAACAAATCCAGTAGTTCATGTTGTAAGTTGTGAATTTTTTTAAATTTATGATTAATACAAACTGCAGAATGTCAAATGACAAGAAGGTATGTTAGGAAGGCAATTGATATTATAAAAACTGTGTAAGTAGTTTAAGTCCTAAAGAATAGTGGTATTTGGAATTCATTAAATAGATCATACTTTGTGACTCCTTCACCCGGCGTAGTGAATCCTGGACTAGTAGATGATGGTACCAGATGTGGCACTGACAGCATCTGTATAAACCAAGAATGTCGCAGCATGTCAACCTTAAATATCACAACTTGTCCAACAGGAGACAATGGATTGGTTTGTTCTGGAAACACTTCAGGAGTGAGTGTAAAACTACAGAAGACAGAATTTATTTATATTATTATACATACATAAACATGGATATTTTACCATACTTAGTAACTGCCATGTGATAGCAGTGATATCACCATCAAAAATAGTGATGTTTACCTTAAAAATGTGATAGAACCCCCCCAAAAATTGCCTGTAGACAAAACACAACTTTGTACCAAAATATTGTTCAAATTGCATGAAACAGAAGAATTTCTTAGTGAGATGGATAAATAATTATGGCATGAGGGCGGATCTAGGATTCTTAAGGGAGGGGGTGTGTCTTTTCAAGAAGGGGTGAAATAGCTATAGTTAGTTTGTATTTCCTACAAAATTATAGTTCAATATTCATTCACACAATAATTAGCATTAGCTATAATGTTACAGTCCAGAACTGAAATGAATGAACTGCTAAAATCGGGAAAGCAATTTTACATATTTACATAGTTTTTTTAGAATAAAGAAAATGAGTGAGCAGGTAAAGTTAATCATGAAAAAAAATGAAACAGATTTAAGAGAAAAAATGAAAGTCACTATATATTATAGCATGTCAATTATTAGTGATAATTTACAAATCCATGCTTTGATTATTACATATTAAACAATTTAATAACTATTACTTAGTTGAGTATTAGACTCAGTACGTTTGATTAACTTTGAAAGTTAATATACATACTTACTTCTTTCTGCTTAATATAATGACTGTAATATAATTAGATATGCAACAATTTTGGAGAGTGTTCCTGTCTACCTGGACTTACTGGAATGTCATGTGACTCAGGTACATAGAATTATTGAGACCTTTAGTGAAAAAAACATATCTAAGTAAGAAACTATCTTTGCTGTACAAATGTTACAAAATGGTGACTATGTATAACTACTACTTAGCTATGTATGTATATTTTATATAATTTATAGTACACTTGTGTTGTATTTTTAGCACTAATGATTGAACAAATATGTTTTGGGGTTGTGCAAAGCAAAATGTTTCAACACATCACAGCATTCATAACTTTAAAAAAAGCAGCACTGGTTGTTATATTTTTTGCTCTAATTAGTGAGCAGTTATGATATTTTGATGTAAATTTTGAAGTATAAATTTGAAATAGGAAAAATTTTGACTTCAGTGTGATTTTAAACTCTGCACTGATGAACTTAAAAAATTGACTGACTTTATAGAATTGTTGTCAATAATTCATCATCAATGGAATGTAAATTAAGTTACTATAAATTTGTTTAAATAGCAACTTTATCCCTACCATTGCAGAATAACATGAAAATAAACTATAATTATTGGCTGGACCTAAGCACAATATTTTGTTCTGAATTTTAACACAACATTTATACCAAATTTTAGATTATGCTTCTGAAGTCAAAGTCTTTCCCTATTTTAAATTAACTTTTTTTTTCAAATATGCCAAAATATAACTTCTCATTTTACTATATTTTACATAATACTTCATATGGTTTAGTCAAAGCACATCATTCATGAAAAATTATATTTTCTACATAATTATGCTGTGTTTTAATGGAATGCAGAAGTATTTAATGTTGAATTAAACACATACTTATTATGTGTTCACCAGCTGCAATATTTTGTTGATATGAGTAACTAAAAACAATCTCTCGTGCAGAAACCACTACAAATATGGCAACAGATTCTACTACGGAAATAGTCACAACCACTGAAGAGTCTACAACCAATATTCCAATCACTGAAGAGTCTACAACCAATATTCCAACCACTCAAGAGTCTACAACCAATATTCCAACTACTGAAGAGTCTACAACCAATATTCCAACTACTGAAGAGTCTACAACCAATATTCCAACTACTGAAGAGTCTACAACCAATATTCCAACCACTGAAGAGTCTACAACCAATATTCCAACCACTGAAGAGTCTACAACCAATATTCCAACCACTGAAGAGTCTACAACCAATATTCCAACTACTGAAGAGTCTACAACCAATATTCCAACCACTGAAGAGTCTACAACCAATATTCCAACCACTGAAGAGTCTACAACCAATATTCCAACTACTGAAGAGTCTACAACCAATATTCCAACTACTGAAGAGTCTACAACCAATATTCCAACCACTGAAGAGTCTACAACCAATATTCCAACTACTGAAGAGTATACAACCAATATTCCAACTACTGAAGAGTTTATAACTAATATTCCAACTACTGAAGAGTTTACAATCAATATTCCAACTACTGAAGAGTCTACAACCAATATTCCAACTACTGAAGAGTCTACAACCAATATTCCAACTACTGAAGAGTTTATAACCAATATTCTAACTACTGAAACTGATTCAATCATTTTAATGACTGAAAAATCCACAACAGTAGTTGATTTAGTTTCATCTCCTTCAAAAGGTTAGTAATTATCAACTATCATTCTGGGATTCAGCAGTAGAATATCTAAATAGATAACTGCTTGAGACTAACATTGCTCAACAATGCTCACTGACATATTTTAATAATGGGATGTAGTGAAATTTAAATAAATAAAGAACATATTAGAGATAGAGACTGAAACAATTAGTTGAAACATTTAAGGTGCCATTGTGTAGTGTGTAAAGTGTTAGTATACCATGCATCAACCTGTAGTTGTTTGATATCAACAAATGGATTGCGTTTGATACAGAAACATCAAATTGATCAGTTTTGGGTGATTACCTGCTTGATAAAATGATTCCTATGTAACAATCAACTTTGCTTTAAACTTTCCATGCTTCAGAATATTTGGGAAATGGATTAGGATAGATCTAACAACTATAGGAATGAAACAATTAAATTGCACAAACACACGTAAACACTTGCCCATTCCTTTCCTAATTCTAAACCCTTAAATAGCTGTTGCTTAATTAAGCATTAAGAATATGATACCTTTTGGTATACAGTAAACATTTTATTGTATAAACATGTGGAGAGGGAAGAGGAGGTGAGATGGGATAGAATGTATGGAGAGAAAATAAAGTGATTCAAACTTCTATGACAAAATTATTGTTTTGTTCATAATTATCATTGCTAAAATTAGCCTGGTTTATTTCTTAATTCTTTATGTTGATTTGAGTCTTGAATCATGTTCACAATTGCCTTTTTTGGTAAATATGTATAGGTGATTCGCAAAGAGTGACTGGGCTTTCGTTTGAAGGAATAATAGTGATGACCACTTCAACATTATCTATAATATTACTTAATATATATTAATACAGACAATTTCTTGTAGACACATTAATGTACATTATGCAGTAATCATATGTGTCATTTATAGCTAGTGATTAATATTTATTTGAATGAATGCCATGCAACAAAATACTAATATCTGACAATTAGAACCACCTAAGTTGCAGATTTTTCAACCTCCTTTAAGTTACTGGACGTACACTAAGTATTTTATGCAAAATGTGAATAACTCAAAGATAGCAGCATTACAAGGTTTTCTGCTTTCATTTAGTGTTACATAATGCAAATATTTGTTCTACTTTACCTATGAAATAAAATGCTATGTAGTGATATAAAATATAATATATACATTTATTTATTATATAGTACTTATTACATGAGTCAGAGTGTGATATGGTGAAATATCTCATGAGCCAGGCTACTTTATTTTCATGAGCCAGAGGCGAGTGAAATAAAGCCTAAGAGTGAAGTGTTCTGCCATATCACTTTGAAGGGTGTAATAAGTGGTTTATTCTACCCTAGCTTCACTACTTTAGTTTGTACTGGGACCTTAACAGCTGCTCTAACCTGTTTGAGTAGGCTATACTAGAGGAAGTAGCTGTAAAAGCCTGGAAAAGTGTTAAACTTGACAGGTTGCCATAACTACAAGGGTACGACAGCGTGAAATAACAAGTGTGAAATATTGTGAGTTATTTCACGGTAATGTACCTAAAAATATCATTGTGAAGGTATCTAGGATAGAATAAATAAATATATATATATATATTCTGTGCTAGATATCATCACAAAAATTATTGTTAGGTACACGAAGTAATTCACATTTATCTCATGGAGACCTCTTACCAGTTTTCCTGGTTTCTACAGCTACCTTACTTTGGTGTAGCCTGCCCAACAGGGTTGGAGCGGTCCTGTTCAGTACATAATAAAAATATATTATATATCATGATTATACATTACTTTAAATCTTGTAATCAACACGGTCTATGTTCTAGTCTATATATACCAGGGTACACAGGGCTAACTTTGATTCCAGTAAGTTGGATACACTATTCAATTAAGCAACAAACGTGGAGCCCTCAGTGGTACTATACATTAGCTAGCTATTACATAATCATTTCCCATACCCAATTTTTTTTGTTTTGCTATTCCTGATCAGGTATAATATTATAGCTCCTCACTGTAAACCAAAAAAGTGTGTAGTTCACACCAAATTAAGTGTGAATCACTTGCAACAATAGTCACACCAAAAGATGATGTGATGTGCACACCTCATCATTTTGGTATGAAGTACATGCCAAATTCAGCATAAGTTCACACACTAAAATAGTATGAACTCATACTTCTTTAAAGCTAAATTATTTTAATGATTCTAATATTATGTTATCAACATTATTTCTTAAAAAGAGATGGGTGAATGTTCTGTGCATGAATCCCAGAGCTCATTAATAAGAGGACAATCAACTATCTTAACGTGCACATAATAAGTGTACAAACACATTAGTAAGACAAGGCATATATAGGAATAAATCACTGCTAGCTATTGAGTGAAGTGTGTGAAAGTTGCCAAGTGAAAATACTGATATGATGTGTATATGAAAGCTTCCAATGTTCAAATCATTAAATTAAAAAAAATTAAAACTAAGTAAGTTTAATAAATTAATAATTAATTATATAATAAGTATAGAAAAGGGTTATTACGAAAAAACAACAACAACAAAAAAACAAAACAAAAGAAAAACAATAAAGATACGTCTAGCACAGCTACTTTAAGAAAAGGAATAAAAAAGGGCAAAGCAATACAAAGTACTGCTATGAAAATGAAATACTGAGTAGGGTAATAGGTTGCAATAAAGTCATTTGGCGCTGCTGATAGTCCCCAAGATGGCCACACAATTCCCTCTTTGTACTGCTTTATAGATAGCCTCTGGAGTAGGTGACTGGTGGAATTGGAGTCCTCACTGGCCAGGTGATCACCAAGAACTTCAGGAAGGAAAGGGAGGAGCTTGGGCCTATTACTCTGGAGGTTTCTATTGCCACTGGCTGAAAGAGGTGGTGGGGGTGATTAATTTTTTTCCAACTTTCGTTCCTCTGCTCTAGCTGCTACATCACGACCAGCTTTAACAGTTGCTTGGCCCCTATATGAAGTGGCAAATGTATCTGGGCAGGTGGCATCCCAAACAAGTGGACGACCAGACGTCCAGGGCACCAAGTCATCCCATTGGGTCTCTTCCCATCGGTTCTCAAGAGACCAGGTGGCTCCAGTCTTGAAGGAGTTCCAGCTGCTGTCAGGGATCAGTGGATAATGTCATTGATGGCTGCATGTCTCACATGTCGACAGCTGAGACCATGCACTCTTTGTGAAGGCACCTCAGCACCAAAAAAAGAAAAAGAAAAAAAGAAGTATAGAAAATCATGTAAATAAATGAATGAATAAATAAAATAAAATAAATAAAAATAAATAAATACATTAAATAAATAAATACAATAAAATGATAAATAAAATAAAATAATAAATAATAAAAAGAAGACAAGTGATAGCTATAAGAAAACAAATAAATCAAACACAAGTAAAAAAAAAAAAATAATAAAGCTATAGCTCCCATTGAAAGTATTACGATAATGATGATGTGAAGGGTAGACCAGACTAAAGCAGAGGCGGTGGGGGTGGGGCTAGGGGACTTGGTCCATCAAAAATTCATCCTGCATAATTATACAAGGTCCATTCATTTTTTCTTGCACAAAGCAACAACTGTATCTTACTGCTAAGCGAAACTTCCAATTGCAGATATCTCATAAAGGCTAGTCAGTTTTGACACGACCTTTGGACAGAAATACAACACGTGCAAAATTTTGAGCAGTCTTACATCACAGGATATTACGTCACCTATTGTTTGTGGTTCCCCAATTAGCGACGGGAACTGAACAAACTGCTCAATGTCAGTCTTCCAGTCCCTTTCCCCGCGTAGCGATTGGTAAAGGGTCTCGCTACGCGAGACTACATTTTGCTATAGGTGTTAATGATATTCATTCTATGTATAATGATATTCACATGTAATAACAAACTGGTATACTGTTAAAGTGCATTCCCAACTTTAAAGAAGCCTACTTTTATCACAGGTTGACATTAGATGTCAGCATAGAGCCCAACGCGAGCGTTATTAACCGATTACGCGCGAATAAAAATTTTAATTGCGCCTTACGTAATGCGGTCACGGGCGCACGCGAGACACAGAGGATTGATTGCTTGGAGGGCGGATGGTGACACTAAGCGAGAGAAAGAAGACGAACGTTTGAAGATTGCCTCGGGGACAGTATTATCGAACGATAGAGTACGCTCTAGGCTATTGGGAAAGCATAAATTCGACGCTAAGGAGCTGTTCCCGACTTAAAAATAACAAAGTACTCGCACCATTTGGCAAAAACATTTATGGCATCACACTGAGGCTCTTAGTAAGCACACTAGTAAGGTTGGAAGTATGGTTTCATGGCTGACGCAGTTTGCTACTTGATCATAGAGGTAAGAGAAAGTGTTTTTGCACGCATCTGTCTTACATTCAGGAAGAATTTGTTGATATTTATTTAGGGTGTGTTTTATTTTGAACTGAGCAATCTGTTATAAATTTTGTGAACAGAGAAGCTTTTTATGGCTTTTGTGCATAAAAACAGGTACATCACAAATAAATGATAGAATATTTTAGTGTATTCAGTTTGGTACTCCAAGGTGTATTTACTTTTGATGTGCTGGTAGGCTGCATTGTTGACAGAATAGTTAGTGATCTTACTATCAAGTGCAACTGGTCATAGCATACTAGAAGTATATGTCAGAGGGCTCCCTGCAGTCTCACCTGTTGTATAACAATATTTATTTTTACTTATTGTTATAAAGAATGTGGTTAAAATTCCTGTAGAAATCGCTACCTTTCAGAATCATCAATTCCGTTCTCTCGTCAGAGTCCTTGACCATCTAGTGACTGCTGCAGTTACTACACCCATCAGTACTGAAGTCATTCTTGCTGTCATCAAACTCCTCGTCACTACCATCAGAGTTACTGCCATTCTGGTCACTGCCATCCTTGTCACTGCCATGCTGTGCCAGGTCAAGAATAACGTCTTCATCACTAGGATGCTGAAGTGCCAGTGTTCCACTTGCCAAGATAGCTTTCTACTTGTTTTATCATGAGCAGTTATAGCTAAAGTAATATTGGGTTCTAAAAAATTATTCTGTTACCTTTATTATTTTATGAAATATATTTTCAATTTATACTTTATCAGAAAGAAGTCTTATTGTTGTGACAAAATTTACTCAACATTTTCTTATGGCAGTCTATGTATTTTATAAGCCTAAAATATACTTACAACAATATAGAATCGTCTGCAATTGTGATCGGTGGCTTCCTTGACTCCACAAAGCTGTAGGGCGAAATGGACGCGAAGACGCATTTTTGACGCATTTGTGCGTCCTCCGCGGTTATCGATTTTTCTTAATTGACGCATATTTGCGTCATTCGCGTGTAATCGGTTAAAGTTGTCTTTAATGCAAAGTCTATCGTCGTCACTTCACCGTGTTGGTCGTCTTACATTAGTCTGGCGTCGCCGACCCTTTCCCTTCTATTACTAGAAAATGCTCGTGTAGCATTGGTTGGGCGAGCGAGCGAAGTTCTGGAATGCGCGCGCGCGTTTAAACGACCACGTATTCAAAACGACCACGTATTCAAAACGACCACGTATTCAGGATTTCCATAGACTACATCTTAGAGTTGCTCGCTCGCTTCGCTCGCTCGCCAGTTATTCTACGTGGGCGAAGGAAAAGGGTCTGGTGAAGCTAACGTGTACTACTACTTGTGCAACCGGCTGCGTGCCAATCAGATTGCTTGAAATAGTCACGTGCATTTAGGGAAAAGTCTGCGTGGCATGCCTTCTTCTTGATGATACGGATGAAACGGTTAGTGAAATCAGCGTTTATAATACTCGCGTGCAAATTATTGCGTACTGACGTCATATTGTTACGCGTGTGCGGTTGCACAAGTAGTATACGTTAGCTTCACCAGACCCTTTTCCTTCGCCCAATAATAGAAGGAAAAGGGTCGGCGACGCCAGACTAGTCTTGCATCTGGGAACGATCATTAACTTATTGATAATGAGGAGAGATTTACAACCTTTATCTCTATAGGATTGTGAACAAGTTCGAAGCTGCAGTCAACCAAGGGATCATAATCTGTTTTGTGTTAATTGGCAAGTTTCTTCTTTTTTTTTTTCTCTCCGCATTAGTGCGCTTGCGTGAATAGGGGCGTGGATAGCTGGCTATAAAATGACGAACTCGAGCTAAAAAAACAACAACACTTGAAGTGGCAACTTGAGAATTGCGGTATCTTGTTAAGGAGAGTGACTTTGGCGGTATACTACGCGACAGTGCACGCAAATATGGACAGAGCTAAAATGTGGGCTATATTTTACATCGTACTACTTAAAATCAGCGCTACAGTCTCTTTTGGAGGAGAACCTTTCAGAAGTATTAAAGCAAGCCAAGGTTTGGAAAACAGTAATGTAATAGCTAGTTCACAAATATAATTTATTGTTAATTTTTTGCAGAAACCATTGTTAATTATGAGGTGGTGTATCCTTCAGTATCAACAATGGGAAATCCAAATGTGAGTACAAGATTCACTTTAAAACATAACAATAATGGTACAGCTTTTGAATTATGTATAGCCTTATCCTCTGGAAATAACTGTTGATATTTCTTCTTCAATTGGTTCTTACAGCCTAGAGTTTCAACTGAATGAGTAAGTTCATTATTATTTAAACGTTAATCATAGAATATGCCATATAATATATTGTAGGTAAGAAAGACAATTTATGAATGATTGACAAGAATAAGATGATATACTTATCCAGACCTAAGCATGCCATTCAATAGAACAAGGAAGTTTGTATATCCTTATATAATAATCAAGTTCTCTGTCAATACTCAAGTGACAGCAACATAATGCCCATGTTGTTCACTTGGCTACTGGTAAAAGGCATTTGCCTCTAATAGCTTATGCACAAGGAACTATATTGTATATGCACTATGGTAAAAGTATTCTGCAGAAATATGGACATAACTATTAGTAGCTAATATTAATGTGATGTCTTCCAGACAATTCTTAGCATATTAATACCATAACTCAGGTTTTCCCAATCTGTGTAGTCTGCCTTTGGACAACACTTTGTATTTTATATATTATTATTAGCATGAGTAATGAACACAGTAAAGCCACACTATAGCACAGAAACATGATCAAAGCTATAATGGCAGAGTTCAATTAGCAAATGGAGTAGTTAATATAACAGAAGAATTTGAATCTGAGTTTGGCAGAGAACAATATGAATACAAACACCTCATAAAGGGAAGCACTGCCAGGTTTTCTCACAGAACAAAGGGAAAAAGGAAGGCATCCCAGAGCCTCCTCTATAAGAAGGGTTACAGGAAATCAAACAGGAAATGACCATAATACATGTACATATTATACTATAATATATACTGTATATTATTATATTTGGCTCTATTTTGTATGCCTATGATATTCAGGATGCATGTAAAACTACTATAGCAACACTAAAATGACACTTGCTCTATCTTTGCTGTTTACTTGCTTAATGAGGCTCAAACCAATAGCCATACCATTCCCTGAAGAAAATGTGCCAATATAGTCATGCCATGATAGTCCCATGATCTTAAGGAATTTAATTATAGTTACAACTAAGGCTTATCAGAGAAACAGAGGTGATTAATATTTATGTGTAACTTAATATCTTGTTACTTGTTGCCTTTTTTTAGAGACTTGGTGCCAAACAATTTCATTTCCTTACTAATTGATGAAAATAACAACAAGATTATAGACAAGGTAAGGGATTTTCAGTTCAATTGTCATAAAAAATGAACGAACAACCTGATAGTAATTCCCTAGCTGTGAAAGTAACCCCATATCTAGCTGGTTCTATAGTATATGACCAGCATAATGATTAAAATTATACAACATAGTATATAACCGAGTTAGGCAGTAAACATGATTTCTTTTAAGTTACAGCATTAATGTATTTAATAATGTTATAGACAGGAACCTTTGATTGTAAACTCTCTGAGGACTCTAAATGAGCCAACCATTTCTAATTAGCAAACATTTGACTTTCCCTTAGAGCAACCTATGATTTGTTAACTAAAAAGCTGTCCAAAACAGTATCTGATTCCATTTTTGATAAAAAAAAATCTCTGGACAATATTCTATTCTTGCTTCCTTGGTTTATAAATGCAAAGAGATTTCATGAGAATTATTTGTAAGCAAGAGCATTTGACAGACATTCTTAGGTCCACAGAATAAGTAACGGTACATGTAAAAATGATTGGTGAGATTTGCTTCAATGTTAATTAGGCTGAAAAGCAGGTTTACCTAATTCAACATTAAGTTTTCATCATAATGTAGCAATTCATGAGACTTTTAAGATTTAAATGAAGTCAAACTAATCTGATATATATTGTTATCATATCCTATCAAAATGATATCATCAGAAAACCGTAAGCTACTAAGATTTAATTATGAATGTTTTACACACACAATTTTTTAGAGTTATTATCCCAATTGCTATTACACTGGAACAGTAAAGGATCATCTTGAATGGACTGCTAGTATGACTGCATGCCATGGACTTCAGTAAGTGTCTTCATAATCTTTATTGATGGTCAAAAATCTAAGGGAAATATTAATTATACTGTTGATGGTCATAATAGGATAGAGTTTGGAGACCCCAAGGACAAAGAAAGTTATTATCACTTGGAACCTTTAAGCCACACTGATACAAGTGTTAGTTTGTTCTTTACTTGCATATAGTCATAAAATAATAACCTCCTTTGATTTTAGATGAGCCAAAGCCACGCCTTTTACAAGCAATCTGAATATTCTACTAAAGAAAGAAAATTTGGTAAGAGGGCAGTCTCGCAAATCACTATTACCCTAAGGAGTTTTGTAGCTATATGCTGTTGTTCCTGAGTCGTTATGTTCTCGAAATCTGTGTGACTTGTAACTTGCAAGTTGCACTCACATCATTGCATATAATTGAGAAATTAGCAATGAATATAAATTGGAGAAATAAAATGCAATCTTCAAGCACAACAACAGTGCTCATTTACTAGTCTATTTATATATTTAGGCTGCAAATCACCGGAAACAATAATGCAAGTTGAGAAAAACGTTCACCCAAGGGTATGTTTGGACAGATATAGCTATTTAAAAATAATTCATTTACACTAATATTGTGATAGGTACGAAGAGAATCATCTACATACTATGTGGAGTTAGTAGCTGTGAATGATGAAGCACAAGTAAGGATGTCTAATTATACATAATGATCTAATTATAATTAAGCATACTTTCCTTTGCATTCAGTATATAGCATTTGGTAGCAATATCACAGCCACAGTACAAAGAGCTCTTTCAATAGCAAATGGAATGAACAATGTAAGTTGTCAGCCTATTTTAATGTGACTATTTCAATGTAGCCATACAAAGTAAAAGGAGTGAAACTTACCACTATACACATATTACATTATCTTTCCCCCACCCTCCCCAAGATACCATTGTTAGCAAGAGAGAGACTGGCTGGAAGAAACCAATGGAATTTGCTATACCCACCTATCATGTTACAACACTATCATATTGCTGAAGTGATGGGTCGATAGTATGATTTAACTGTCTAACTAATTAATTTTCTTATAATGGAAATGTGATTTTTAACATGAGGTATAACTCTATACATATTTATATTTATGTATTAAAGTTGTACATCAGAGGATTTGGTATCAGAGTAGTGCTCACTATGGTTGTCACATTCACAGCTGGAAATCAGTTTTCTGTGTCTTCAACTGCTTCTATTCTCTTGGATTCTTTTAGGGACTATGCTAATGCTAATAATGGGTTGGGGAATATTTCAAGAGACAACATCATGCTATTGACGTAAGTCAGCACTGGTTTATAAAAATGTATTTAATAAAATTGAATTATACTATAAATTTTTTTTATGTATTTTTATGGGGGGATGGGGGGGGGGGGGGGGGGGGGGGGTTACATTGAATACCTCATGCCTCTAGATTCTCTAAGCCTCACTGCATTGGAGTATCTTATTTGATAGACCTAAAATTGTAAGCCATTGCTGTTTTATATAAAAAATTGTCATATTGAGATATTCATTTGTAAATTCCATAAAAACACCTTAATTGTAGGCTAGAAGCCGTGAAGACTGCCCTGTTTCTAAAATTGGGATTTTAGTCTGGATAAATGTGATCCATACTTTACCCTACACTCTAAAATTAGAATTTTAGTCTGGATAAATGTGATCCATACTTTACCCCACATTGAATCTATTATGTTTGCTCATTATCCTGTCATTAGCTAAAATATGGCAAAACTATTGTTCTATTCAAAAAAGAATTTTTTTGTCTTGTCTTTCCTGTTTTGTTTTACTTTTTTCTTCTTTTTTATTTTTAGCTTACAGTATATGAGTTGACACTTAACACTTTGAAAAGTGTTATACATTGACTCTGTCAGTACAGCAGATATCGTTGAGAAAATAGCCTGTGAAGATTTGGTGTAAATATTTAAATGTGGTATTCTAAGAGTATAGCCTACCCCCTACTTCTCCCTTCTTAATGGACCTAATAAAGCTTATTTCACCTTATTTCTTTGTAAAAAACATGAGTCATTCGGGAGGAGTGTTCCATTTGAGAAGATTGTGTTATTGCGAGTCAAATTACTATAAAAGATGTGGATTTTTAGTGCATTTTCTTTGTTAAGTGCTGTATTTTGTTGAGAACCACCACACTTTAAGTTCTTTTTATTGCATCTGGCTTGTTGGCTCTAAACCCTAATCATCAAGCCCTATAGCCATTTAGGTTGATAAGCAAGGGCGCTTAACAATCAGTGTCTACAGTAGTAGCGATTAAAAAGTACATTCAATTTTACTAATAGCTAGTCCATTTTCATTGTTATATCTTTTCGAGAATATTATATGGAGTTAATAAATTTTGCTACGGTTATGAAGTGTATTGGCCAGTGAGCGAAGCAAGCGAGACACTATCAGGGGTAACACAATTGAAAATTGGGGATGCTTGTTTATTTATGTTTGGACGTATATTAGTCATTTTGTACTTTGACCCTCACATTATTGTGTTTGCTATGTGATCAACCCTGTCCCAAACTTAACTAAACAGAATCCTCTTGTTTATCCATCATTACCTGTATCATCCTAAAAATTGATTGTTTACCGCTTTTAATTCTTTTGCGGGTGCAGCAATGCACTATTTTTGTCATAGTTATAAGCAACAATATTTACAAAAGTCATGGGCCATTAGACTTATCACAGAGGTAAGTCTTATGTAGGTATGTCCAATTGTGTGCAAGTGTTGTGTGTTAGAGCCACTACTTACCTAAAGAACATCACAAAGAAAACTTTTATTAAATAATGTGACTTTTTTCAATCCAAACAGTTGCAGCATGTGGTTACTATGGCGGCATTGAATCTCCTTTACCACATTATTATAATCACTTTAAAAACTGGATTTTTTTTTAGTAGCTTGAGTGTTAAAAGTTCGAACTAATCATTTAACAATAGTGTAGTCTTAGGATCGCTTGCCATTTTTGCTCAAGCATATCACTAGTTATTGTTAATTGTAACTGAAGATTGATGATGGTCAGATGGATAGTTATCTACTAAAAAAAATAGGACACAAGTGCAACACACAAAACTAGAAATTAGTACATGAGGAGGCAGTCGATTAAACTGCTCCTGCAAAAACAAACAATTGACTATTCCAGCATCAGTCCCTGATTATGATGCAAAACTTGACCTATAAAAGTTACAAGTTAAGATATGTTCATTCATAAACCATTGGGTCACTATATACATATGAAGCACCAAAGGTGTGAACCCTCAGCACTATTAAATACTACTTAGCTATTACAATGTCCTTCCAAAAGAACAAGCAATCTGTTAGCTATTTTTAATGAGGTATAAAAATAGCTCGACCAATGAAAGTGGTACATGGAAATGCTGTCTTCATAAGAGAAGAAGCTAAACTAACCAGAAACATCCACTTGTATACATATTCAACAAGCTTCACATTTACTCAACGATTAGCCCAAAATTAAAAAAGTACCACAATAGAAGGTCTTAAATATTCGTCCTGAGTAAGTTCATACCTAAATCAACTGTTAATTGTCGGTAATCTCCAAAATCAGAGCATGACAGACAGACAGACAGACAAACAGACAAGCAGACATGGCGGCTATGTGCGCTGAGCCTTCTTGATATGGCTTCATGCAGGCTAGCCTGTCCCACTATTCCGTATTTTAGTTAACTTAATATCTGTCCTTGTAAAACCTTTAGACTGTGAATCTTACTGCCGTAAAAACAACAACAAAATACACAAACAACTTTTACGATACTTTACCAGACAGCAGACGACAAATTAGCTAATTCTTTTTTTTCTCATTAAAAATTTCTGCGGGTGGTTCAACCAAACCCCTTGAAACCCTCCTGGCTATGCTACTATCATACCCAATTTATGAATATTTGCCAAGTTTATGACAACCAGTTTGGTAACACGAAAACGTAAGAATATTTTATATTTTTCATTTTTAAAGCAAGTTAAGACAACTATGTATTTGATGTAAGAAAAGGTGTATTAGTCTGCACAAAAAATAGCTAAGAATTCAAATTCATCATTACCAGTGATACTAAACGAAGATAAATTTCTGATAATCTTAGAGATGATGCAGGAATCAGACAGAATGCATGTACATGGCTCATAAACCTTCTATTTGATGGATTCTGAGCTTTTCAACCCCATACTATTAAATGCTTTGGGAAGACAGGCAATCAATGGTTCATTCCAGTAGCCATAATTTTAGAAACATTGTAAAAAGAAATACAAGTGTTTCTCATTTCAATAATATTTTCATTATGAAGGAACTATGCCTTAGAAACATATAACTGAAAATAGCAACATAATATTCAAATAATTGAATAAAAAAATAGAGAAAATTACAAATTAAACACATAAAACCATGTGGAGCTTATGGTGCGAAAGGGTTCAGCTATCCAAAAATGATATAACTATACAATCATGCTGCAATATTGAACAAATACATTTTCCATGAATTAGGGTTCATTGTACTGCAATTTCGATAAATTTGTACATTGTTGGTATGTAGTCTTGCTCTCTTTTCTTTAAATTTTGTTAGATATAATGATCCTTAAAGTATTTTAAATTAAGCTTTTTTACATACCGTGCTGACAAGTTACAGTGTCTACTTCTTTTCCCATTAAGTCATATCATCTCAAAAAGTTACAAAGTGATGAGAAAGTTTGCAATTTTACCAGTTTTTTCTTCAGTCAATATAATATATATAATAATAAATATAATGTAATATATATAAATAAAGTCATAAAGTGTTGATATAATTATTTTATGCATCTTGCTTTACACAGTGGAATAGATTTAATTGGTCCTACTGTTGGTCTAGCCTTTGTGGGATCAATGTGTACATCGAATTCAGTGCAATTGACTCAAGATGGTGGTATGCCACTTGCCACAGTTGTTTCTATTGCAACACATGAAATGGGTCACAACTTTAACATGAGCCACGATGATGAAGGAGGTGAGCTATTATAATCAACTAGTGCAGTTATTTTTGGCTGAACGAATAAAAAAATAAGTTTATTTTTGCATACAAGGTCTATATTTACTATCCAATTAGCTGATGTTTTGACTTCATGCAAACTAGGGTAGAGTTCAACAAGAACGTCATGTATTAATTAATATTTTGTTAGTGAAGTAAATGCTATAACATTATGATAATTCCATGTTCACCAAAATTTACTATGCTATTTTTCATCCAATTGGATAAATAATTAGAATTAATGAGGATCTGTATCTAATTTATATACAAATCTCCTGTATAAATTATTTTCCTTTTTGAAAATGTAGCTTAGCTCAGTTATCTTTTTATAATAATATACATGTAGCTATACCAATAGCTACATGTATATAATATATGTGAATGTTTATTATATAATATATTTATATACCTAATATACAGGTAGAATATGTAATTGTCCTGATCCTGCTTGCATCATGGCTGCTTTTGTCTCCTCGCCTCCAGCTACACGTTTCAGTAACTGTAGTGCTTCAGATCTTAGTATGATAACAGACCAGCTCACATGTCTACTCAATATCCCTACAGCATCCCAGGGTGGACCTCGATGTGGGAATGGAATAGTAGAAGACAATGAAGCTTGCGACTGTGGAGAACCTGGTTTTTGTACAAATCCTTGCTGCAATGCAACAACTTGTCAACTCACAGCTGGGGCTGAATGTGCTCAAGGGAAGTGCTGCAATATTAGCACATGCCAGATACGTGAGAGTGACTCAGTATGTCGTGAAGGCACTGGAGAATGTGATATCACTGAGGTTTGCTTAGGATCTTCTAATGAGTGCCCACCAGATGTCTTCAGAATGAATGGCATTCCATGTGCATCAGACACTGGCTATTGCTTCAATGGAACTTGTCCCACAAGTCGTGCTCAATGCATGGCAGCATGGAGTAAGATTCACTCAAAAATTTTGTTTTTAATGCTGTTGTTCCTTTAATTTGTATCTAATCTTAGTGCATAGCACAAGTCCTCAATTATCAGTCCAACTTTGTACCTTCAAACAAACATCATTAGCTAAATGATGAACATTTTTGTGTGTACTAACTAAAAGCAAATATTATACTAGATAACATTGCCTAAGTTACTTTTTGTATTGATACTTGTGGGACTCTAAGCCGTTGTACTATTATTCTATTATTCTATCTGTAAGATTCTTACTGTTGACAGTTATCAAATCTGTGTGACTATTAAGCTGCATCTTTATAGGCCATACAGCTGTGATCTTATAGGTACATGTTTTCTTGCATGCTTGTGCAGCTTGTACTCAGTCATATTATCTGACCTAAGACTACAAGTGTGAAGTAGTCTGAGGTAAGATAAATAGATAATATATATTGTTACTGGGCTTATTGAGCTCATAATCATAAGAAGTACAAATGATACTTTCTTTTCCATTGCCATTAATTATATAGTGCTTATAAAGTGCTTTTTTTTGAGAAATTGCTATCTTTAATCTTGTTAAGTGATGTTTAACGACTTTTGTTTGATCACAACTAGTAGCTCACTAAAGATCTATACCAACTCATACCATTAAAAAATTTCCCTATATTATAAGACAAAAACATAATATTAAAGTGCCTGTTTACCACATATTTTATGAGGAATATATATTTAATTTCATTATAATGCCTTCCTAGTTTACAGCAAGTATAATAAATTGAGATATGAAAACCAAGGTCCTAAAGTGTAATGTCATTTTTTGTAGATACTAATGAAGGAGATCCTTGCTATGCAAGAAATACCGCTGGTGACTTCGCTAGTAACTGTGGTTCAACTTCTACTGATTATATACCATGTTTGGAAAGGTATGATGACGTAGTATAGCACTTGCATGAAATAGTAGTATATATTGGCACAATTTAGTGTTAATAACTGTTTATCCCATCAAGGTGAGACAAATTCAGAGATCCTTTTGCTCTTGATTGAATCCAGTAAATGGTACACTCGTCTGTCTGTCTGTCTGTCTGTCTGTCTGTCTGTCAGTCTGTCTGTCTGTCTGTTAGTCTGTCTGTCTGTCTGTCTGTTTGTCTGTCTGTTTGTCTGTCTGTCTGTCTATCTGTCTGTCTGTGTATTTGTCTGTGTCTGTGTCTGTCTGTCAGTCTATCTATCTGTTCATCTGTATGTCTGTTTGTCTATGTCCGTCTGTCTGTATGTCTGTGTCTATCTGTCTGTCTATCTGTGTCCGTCTGTCTGTCTGACTGTCTGTGTCTATCTGTCTGTTTGTCTGTCCGTCTGTTTTTCTGTCAGCTGCTATGAATGATTGAAGTCAGAAATTTGGCAAACCCAGAATGTGTCTTTATTCCATCCAATTACGTCCATTTAATACTAGTAATGACGATGATGGTAACCGTGGGGGTGTGTATTTATGAATAATTCATTAGCTTAAATAGTTTGGTAAAGCATTGTCATTACTTGAATGGATATAGCATTGTCACATTCAGTAGAAAGTGATTAATTGTAACTAAAAAGCGGGTGTAATAGTAGACCAAGGAAGGCGGCGTATGTTTCAAAAGGAAGGCAAAAGTATGAAAAAAAAGGTCATAGTTTCGCAAAGCTTAAGTCCACTATCATGATAGTAGGACAGATAGATTCAGAAGCAAGAAAGGTAGAAAGAGTTGACGTGGGGATAAGACAAGCTGATATTGTTCAGAAAAAAAGCGAACAGGAGAGGGAAATTTATGTCAACTTAACCAAGGGTAGAGAATGATAACTGAACAAGATAACTTATGCTACTATATTCTTACTTTGCAATAATCAAGCACCACTGTGTGGTGGGTACTTGCTAATTTTACTAATTAGTCTATTTTGATGGCTACTGTGATAACTGTATAACTGTTTTCATTTTTCAATTAAAGCAATGTATTATGTGGCCAACTTCAATGTGACAATGGAACCTATCAAGGCATATATGGCTTCTCTGGAAGATTTGCATCATTTATGACTGGCACCACTCTATGCAGGTAATTATACAAAATACAACAAAAATGACCAGAGAGTGCTGAATTTTATTAACAATAGTTTTCTTTTCTAAGTAAATCTTGTATCATAGGATGGAAGTTTCAATGTCAAAGGCAGCGGAAGCAGTTTAAAGTTGGGCGGGGGGGGGGGGGGGCTCAACAAGAGATTAACTATGGAAACATTAAATTCTTAAATGAAATGAAATAAAACACTCATTTGTCTAAGCTGTGACACTCAGTGCTTGCTAGGAACAGACAGGTCACATTTTATCCTTGCCAGTGACTCAAACGAACTGACTTCTAGCCTATCTTAGTCTCTTAAACATAATTGGTGGTTGGCTAGCTAGCAGCTGGTGCTATATCTAGAGACTGAGTGGCTGATACAAGAATGAATCCAACAACTAATATTTTGATACCTTACCATACATCCACTGCTGACTACTGCCTATAGCTTTCTCTGCTCCATTTGGTATGAATTAATGCAGTTTAACAGTGTTCACACTTCATAGCTGACTATTGGTGAGTAAAATCATCAACGATTGTATACACTGCTATTAGGTATATTCAATAATTTAATAATGCACAGGCATTCAATAACTTTCAATGGTCAAAAGTTGAAGGGGCTTACCCCTTACCCACTTAGCCATCACCTGCCACCTATGAATGTTAATTTTTGTAAAAAAAAAAAATTCCTCGTCTCTTGAGATTTCATTTAGTGCAAGAAGAGAAAAAAACAACAAAACAAGCTAATGGCTATAGCTAACTGTACCGGATCAAACTTCATGGCTAGTGGCATAATGAATGTTCCATAAGATAGCACTGAAACAAATCCAGTAGTTCATGTTGTAAGTTGTGAATTTTTTTAAATTTATGATTAATACAAACTGCAGAATGTCAAATGACAAGAAGGTATGTTAGGAAGGCAATTGATATTATAAAAACTGTGTAAGTAGTTTAAGTCCTAAAGAATAGTGGTATTTGGAATTCATTAAATAGATCATACTTTGTGACTCCTTCACCCGGCGTAGTGAATCCTGGACTAGTAGATGATGGTACCAGATGTGGCACTGACAGCATCTGTATAAACCAAGAATGTCGCAGCATGTCAACCTTAAATATCACAACTTGTCCAACAGGAGACAATGGATTGGTTTGTTCTGGAAACACTTCAGGAGTGAGTGTAAAACTACAGAAGACAGAATTTATTTATATTATTATACATACATAAACATGGATATTTTACCATACTTAGTAACTGCCATGTGATAGCAGTGATATCACCATCAAAAATAGTGATGTTTACCTTAAAAATGTGATAGAACCCCCCCAAAAATTGCCTGTAGACAAAACACAACTTTGTACCAAAATATTGTTCAAATTGCATGAAACAGAAGAATTTCTTAGTGAGATGGATAAATAATTATGGCATGAGGGCGGATCTAGGATTCTTAAGGGAGGGGGTGTGTCTTTTCAAGAAGGGGTGAAATAGCTATAGTTAGTTTGTATTTCCTACAAAATTATAGTTCAATATTCATTCACACAATAATTAGCATTAGCTATAATGTTACAGTCCAGAACTGAAATGAATGAACTGCTAAAATCGGGAAAGCAATTTTACATATTTACATAGTTTTTTTAGAATAAAGAAAATGAGTGAGCAGGTAAAGTTAATCATGAAAAAAAATGAAACAGATTTAAGAGAAAATGAAAGTCACTATATATTATAGCATGTCAATTATTAGTGATAATTTACAAATCCATGCTTTGATTATTACATATTAAACAATTTAATAACTATTACTTAGTTGAGTATTAGACTCAGTACGTTTGATTAACTTTGAAAGTTAATATACATACTTACTTCTTTCTGCTTAATATAATGACTGTAATATAATTAGATATGCAACAATTTTGGAGAGTGTTCCTGTCTACCTGGACTTACTGGAATGTCATGTGACTCAGGTACATAGAATTATTGAGACCTTTAGTGAAAAAAACATATCTAAGTAAGAAACTATCTTTGCTGTACAAATGTTACAAAATGGTGACTATGTATAACTACTACTTAGCTATGTATGTATATTTTATATAATTTATAGTACACTTGTGTTGTATTTTTAGCACTAATGATTGAACAAATATGTTTTGGGGTTGTGCAAAGCAAAATGTTTCAACACATCACAGCATTCATAACTTTAAAAAAAGCAGCACTGGTTGTTATATTTTTTGCTCTAATTAGTGAGCAGTTATGATATTTTGATGTAAATTTTGAAGTATAAATTTGAAATAGGAAAAATTTTGACTTCAGTGTGATTTTAAACTCTGCACTGATGAACTTAAAAAATTGACTGACTTTATAGAATTGTTGTCAATAATTCATCATCAATGGAATGTAAATTAAGTTACTATAAATTTGTTTAAATAGCAACTTTATCCCTACCATTGCAGAATAACATGAAAATAAACTATAATTATTGGCTGGACCTAAGCACAATATTTTGTTCTGAATTTTAACACAACATTTATACCAAATTTTAGATTATGCTTCTGAAGTCAAAGTCTTTCCCTATTTTAAATTAACTTTTTTTTTCAAATATGCCAAAATATAACTTCTCATTTTACTATATTTTACATAATACTTCATATGGTTTAGTCAAAGCACATCATTCATGAAAAATTATATTTTCTACATAATTATGCTGTGTTTTAATGGAATGCAGAAGTATTTAATGTTGAATTAAACACATACTTATTATGTGTTCACCAGCTGCAATATTTTGTTGATATGAGTAACTAAAAACAATCTCTCGTGCAGAAACCACTACAAATATGGCAACAGATTCTACTACGGAAATAGTCACAACCACTGAAGAGTCTACAACCAATATTCCAATCACTGAAGAGTCTACAACCAATATTCCAACCACTCAAGAGTCTACAACCAATATTCCAACTACTGAAGAGTCTACAACCAATATTCCAACTACTGAAGAGTCTACAACCAATATTCCAACTACTGAAGAGTCTACAACCAATATTCCAACCACTGAAGAGTCTACAACCAATATTCCAACCACTGAAGAGTCTACAACCAATATTCCAACCACTGAAGAGTCTACAACCAATATTCCAACTACTGAAGAGTCTACAACCAATATTCCAACTACTGAAGAGTCTACAACCAATATTCCAACCACTGAAGAGTCTACAACCAATATTCCAACTACTGAAGAGTATACAACCAATATTCCAACTACTGAAGAGTTTATAACTAATATTCCAACTACTGAAGAGTTTACAATCAATATTCCAACTACTGAAGAGTCTACAACCAATATTCCAACTACTGAAGAGTCTACAACCAATATTCCAACTACTGAAGAGTTTATAACCAATATTCTAACTACTGAAACTGATTCAATCATTTTAATGACTGAAAAATCCACAACAGTAGTTGATTTAGTTTCATCTCCTTCAAAAGGTTAGTAATTATCAACTATCATTCTGGGATTCAGCAGTAGAATATCTAAATAGATAACTGCTTGAGACTAACATTGCTCAACAATGCTCACTGACATATTTTAATAATGGGATGTAGTGAAATTTAAATAAATAAAGAACATATTAGAGATAGAGACTGAAACAATTAGTTGAAACATTTAAGGTGCCATTGTGTAGTGTGTAAAGTGTTAGTATACCATGCATCAACCTGTAGTTGTTTGATATCAACAAATGGATTGCGTTTGATACAGAAACATCAAATTGATCAGTTTTGGGTGATTACCTGCTTGATAAAATGATTCCTATGTAACAATCAACTTTGCTTTAAACTTTCCATGCTTCAGAATATTTGGGAAATGGATTAGGATAGATCTAACAACTATAGGAATGAAACAATTAAATTGCACAAACACACGTAAACACTTGCCCATTCCTTTCCTAATTCTAAACCCTTAAATAGCTGTTGCTTAATTAAGCATTAAGAATATGATACCTTTTGGTATACAGTAAACATTTTATTGTATAAACATGTGGAGAGGGAAGAGGAGGTGAGATGGGATAGAATGTATGGAGAGAAAATAAAGTGATTCAAACTTCTATGACAAAATTATTGTTTTGTTCATAATTATCATTGCTAAAATTAGCCTGGTTTATTTCTTAATTCTTTATGTTGATTTGAGTCTTGAATCATGTTCACAATTGCCTTTTTTGGTAAATATGTATAGGTGATTCGCAAAGAGTGACTGGGCTTTCGTTTGAAGGAATAATAGTGATGACCACTTCAACATTATCTATAATATTACTTAATATATATTAATACAGACAATTTCTTGTAGACACATTAATGTACATTATGCAGTAATCATATGTGTCATTTATAGCTAGTGATTAATATTTATTTGAATGAATGCCATGCAACAAAATACTAATATCTGACAATTAGAACCACCTAAGTTGCAGATTTTTCAACCTCCTTTAAGTTACTGGACGTACACTAAGTATTTTATGCAAAATGTGAATAACTCAAAGATAGCAGCATTACAAGGTTTTCTGCTTTCATTTAGTGTTACATAATGCAAATATTTGTTCTACTTTACCTATGAAATAAAATGCTATGTAGTGATATAAAATATAATATATACATTTATTTATTATATAGTACTTATTACATGAGTCAGAGTGTGATATGGTGAAATATCTCATGAGCCAGGCTACTTTATTTTCATGAGCCAGAGGCGAGTGAAGTAAAGCCTAAGAGTGAAGTGTTCTGCCATATCACTTTGAAGGGTGTAATAAGTGATTTATTCTACCCTAGCTTCACTACTTTAGTTTGTACTGGGACCTTAACAGCTGCTCTAACCTGTTTGAGTAGGCTATACTAGAGGAAGTAGCTGTAAAAGCCTGGAAAAGTGTTAAACTTGACAGGTTGCCATAACTACAAGGGTACGACAGCGTGAAATAACAAGTGTGAAATATTGTGAGTTATTTCACGGTAATGTACCTAAAAATATCATTGTGAAGGTATCTAGGATAGAATAAATAAATATATATATATATATTCTGTGCTAGATATCATCACAAAAATTATTGTTAGGTACACGAAGTAATTCACATTTATCTCATGGAGACCTCTTACCAGTTTTCCTGGTTTCTACAGCTACCTTTCTTTGGTGTAGCCTGCCCAACAGGGTTGGAGCGGTCCTGTTCAGTACATAATAAAAATATATTATATATCATGATTATACATTACTTTAAATCTTGTAATCAACACGGTCTATGTTCTAGTCTATATATACCAGGGTACACAGGGCTAACTTTGATTCCAGTAAGTTGGATACACTATTCAATTAAGCAACAAACGTGGAGCCCTCAGTGGTACTATACATTAGCTAGCTATTACATAATCATTTCCCATACCCAATTTTTTTTGTTTTGCTATTCCTGATCAGGTATAATATTATAGCTCCTCACTGTAAACCAAAAAAGTGTGTAGTTCACACCAAATTAAGTGTGAATCACTTGCAACAATAGTCACACCAAAAGATGATGTGATGTGCACACCTCATCATTTTGGTATGAAGTACATGCCAAATTCAGCATAAGTTCACACACTAAAATAGTATGAACTCATACTTCTTTAAAGCTAAATTATTTTAATGATTCTAATATTATGTTATCAACATTATTTCTTAAAAAGAGATGGGTGAATGTTCTGTGCATGAATCCCAGAGCTCATTAATAAGAGGACAATCAACTATCTTAACGTGCACATAATAAGTGTACAAACACATTAGTAAGACAAGGCATATATAGGAATAAATCACTGCTAGCTATTGAGTGAAGTGTGTGAAAGTTGCCAAGTGAAAATACTGATATGATGTGTATATGAAAGCTTCCAATGTTCAAATCATTAAATTAAAAAAAATTAAAACTAAGTAAGTTTAATAAATTAATAATTAATTATATAATAAGTATAGAAAAGGGTTATTACGAAAAAACAACAACAACAAAAAAACAAAACAAAAGAAAAACAATAAAGATACGTCTAGCACAGCTACTTTAAGAAAAGGAATAAAAAAGGGCAAAGCAATACAAAGTACTGCTATGAAAATGAAATACTGAGTAGGGTAATAGGTTGCAATAAAGTCATTTGGCGCTGCTGATAGTCCCCAAGATGGCCACACAATTCCCTCTTTGTACTGCTTTATAGATAGCCTCTGGAGTAGGTGACTGGTGGAATTGGAGTCCTCACTGGCCAGGTGATCACCAAGAACTTCAGGAAGGAAAGGGAGGAGCTTGGGCCTATTACTCTGGAGGTTTCTATTGCCACTGGCTGAAAGAGGTGGTGGGGGTGATTAATTTTTTTCCAACTTTCGTTCCTCTGCTCTAGCTGCTACATCACGACCAGCTTTAACAGTTGCTTGGCCCCTATATGAAGTGGCAAATGTATCTGGGCAGGTGGCATCCCAAACAAGTGGACGACCAGACGTCCAGGGCACCAAGTCATCCCATTGGGTCTCTTCCCATCGGTTCTCAAGAGACCAGGTGGCTCCAGTCTTGAAGGAGTTCCAGCTGCTGTCAGGGATCAGTGGATAATGTCATTGATGGCTGCATGTCTCACATGTCGACAGCTGAGACCATGCACTCTTTGTGAAGGCACCTCAGCACCAAAAAAAGAAAAAGAAAAAAAGAAGTATAGAAAATCATGTAAATAAATGAATGAATAAATAAAATAAAATAAATAAAAATAAATAAATACATTAAATAAATAAATACAATAAAATGATAAATAAAATAAAATAATAAATAATAAAAAGAAGACAAGTGATAGCTATAAGAAAACAAATAAATCAAACACAAGTAAAAAAAAAAAAATAATAAAGCTATAGCTCCCATTGAAAGTATTACGATAATGATGATGTGAAGGGTAGACCAGACTAAAGCAGAGGCGGTGGGGGTGGGGCTAGGGGACTTGGTCCATCAAAAATTCATCCTGCATAATTATACAAGGTCCATT
>WLWD01001666.1_pt1 | contig 33742 bp, 14 predicted proteins | sample 6712731 | NCBI WGS metagenome assembly WLWD01 (sample SAMN12718690, study PRJNA576275) | sponge metagenome | isolation source: marine sponge | host: Mycale hentscheli | place: New Zealand: South Island, Marlborough, Capsize Point | collected 2014-11-01
ACTTTCTATTCAGTTAAATAAACTTACGGTCCAGGGGGTTGGGCGTTATTTCGCTATAACTATGGTACACTTTTGCTGTTTACCTGGGTGTTCTTCCAACTCTTCTCGGGACTGCGATTTGTCTTTTTTTCGTTTGCCACTGAAGAAAAAAGCATTGCTTAAGCAATGGGTACATGCTATTGGGCGAAAAAACTTGCCAATCAATCAGCATACCCGGGTATGTAGCAAGCATTTCATTAAGGCTTGCAAGAGGCTACTTAGGTCAGACGAAGTACCATCCCAGAATATACCTAAGATTTCAAAGCCATCTACTTCGAGAAAGCCACCAAAGGAACGTTCATTCTGTACCTTACCAGCTCTTGTGGAATCATCTAGTGAAGTAAGCACTGTAAGCAATGATGTTGAAGTTCAGACAGATGATATAGAGGAAAACTGTGCTAAAATTCAAAAATTAAAGGAGGAAATTAATAAGCTGAAGTTGTCAACTAATGAGAGTAAGTTTAGCTTGTCCAGTGTATCTAGTACACCTTCTCAGCTGAGCTTTTACACTGGCTTTTCTAGTTATGAGGCTTTGAAAGCTTGTTATAACTTTCTGGGACCAGCAGTGAATCACCTCATATATGATTCAAGTAAAGAAGATGTAGAGTTAGGAGGAAGACGGTGCAAAGCACGATGTTTATGTCCAGAAGATGAGTTTTTTCTTGTCTTAGTTCGCCTACGATTAGGTCTCATGGAAAAGGATTTAGCTTACAGATTCAAGATCTCACAGTCTACTGTTTCACGTATAATAGTGACTTGGATTAATTTTCTGTATTTAAAGTTCAAAGAGATTCCATTGTGGCCTCCAAAAGATTTGGTTGCTTGTAATATGCCCAAGCAATTTAAAAAGCTTTACCCTACTACCCGTGTTATTATCGATGCAACTGAAATATTTATTGAGCAACCCAGACTTCCAGAAATTCAGCAGATGACATTTTCAAAATATAAAAACCATAATACCTTCAAAGCCTTGATTGGAATTTCCCCATCTGGTGCTGTGACATTCGTTTCAAAGCTATTCTCAGGATCTATTTCAGATAAGGAACTAACAAGAAAGAGTGGGCTATTAGATTTATTGGATGCTGGAGATTCAGTAATGGCAGATCGTGGTTTTGATATAGAAGATGACCTAATCTTGCAGGGAGTGCACCTCAATATTCCCCCATTTATGAGAGGAAAGGCACAATTAGATGAGGATGAGCTGGTTACAACAAGAAGGATTGCATCTTTACGTATTCATGTAGAACGTGCAATGGAACGAATAAAAAACTTTCATATATTTGACAGAACACTACCTTCATCTCTAACTGAAATTGCCGATCGTTTATTTTTTGTTTGTTGTGTTCTAACAAATTTCAACCCTCCATTGTGTTAGCATCAACAATTTTCCACAACCATACAATGTCATTGACCACTCAAGATTAACTAAACTTCCCTTCTTTAAACATGCACACACCTTCACCTTAAATATAACTTGTTATTAATAATTAATATTCAATGTCAATGTTGTGAAAATATTTACATGAATAATAATGATTATTATATTTCATTGGTTTGACAATTGTTATAGATAATAACTAGGCTTGATGACAGGATACACTAATTCTGGTAAAATTGTTTCCATAAAATAATTATCCAATACTTCAACAGCAGTAAATTGCCACTGTTCCTCAGGAAATATTCTTTCTACTAGCACCCCTTTAATGTGAAAATACAAAAATCACAAAATGCTGCTTTTTCACCACAAACATACAATTGTAATTGCACCTGGTGGTAATATGGGTGATGCCGGTCAAGAAACATTTTTTCATTCATTAGTGTACAATAAAATGATGGATCATTACATGCTTCCTTTGGGTCAACTTTGGCTTTGGAATATGGGCACTTAAATTCTGCTATACCTTTGCAAGGACTTACAGTAGGATCTTCAACCCAAGCATCTGGTGATGCACCAAGCCAGCCTTTTAATGAATGCACCACAAATCCAGATTTTTTAGCTTTAAGATCACTGTGTCCATTCAAATGCATATATTTACAATACTCTCTACATGCATGTTCTTCATACCTTCTGCCCCATTCTATAGGCTTAGGTAAAAATATGAAGGGTTTTGGATAGATGCAACTCCTCAGTAATGATGTAGTGTGATCTTTTTGTTTGATAATTCTGCCACATTTTGATCCAGTAATGCGATTCTTTCTAGCTTTATGCCACAGATCATTAGATGACTGTTCCCTAGTTAATCTTTCCAGATTTTCAATTTGCGATTCAGTCAGAGTAAGGCTTTGTATAATTAATTCACTTTTTTTGTGTATTTCATCACAAGTATAGGGACACACTGACTGAGCCAAGGATGATTCATTGTAGAAGTTATAGTCATCAGGTTTTTCTGTAATATTTTTTGTATAACAGTGATCCTTGTTTATGCTTAAAGTGCATGGTACTATAATATCTATAAAAGCAGTCTTTTCAGGAAGGTTAATCAGATCACATCGCAATTTTTCTAAAGCTTCAGGATCCTGTTGTTTAAAGTTAAGTGGACGTGGATCGTACATGCTGTGTGATGCTCGTTCAGTGCTAATAAGTTTCCTCCTTCTGGCTCCTATTTCATCAACTGGAATAGGATCCACTCTCTTATTACGAGGCCTATTCCATGCCTGGAGTTGATCAGTACATGTTTGATATTCTGGAATCTTTTGAACTCAACCAGACCAAAACATAAAGCAGCAATATGCTTACAACTTGCACTTGGAGCTTGCCCTGCTGGGCAACCACATACAGCATAAACAATATCAAAACTAGTTTTCTCAAGACCAATAATTAATTTGTAAGTACGATCCTTCCGCATCTCTGGCAGACAGCTTGCCTTTATGTAAATATAGCACTCCTTCATATTATATTCCAAATTTTGAACATGCCCACAACGAAAAAGATACTCAGCAGATTTATTTATGGACTTGAAGTCACCTGTTGGAAGTCCATCCTTTGCAGATCGGCTGACAAAATAACTTACTATATTAAAATTGCTAAATTTGATTACTGATGGATCCTGCTTTATATTTTTCCATCCATCAATTGGAGGACTGTGAAAATGCTCAGCTGCAGTTTTGACTGTAGACAGAGGAGGTTCACTGTCTAAACCTTCTTTCACAAGCATTAACTCTGCAAATGCAAACAATAATAAAATAAAGCCAGGCTAGTTAACTCAAACTTTCAATGAAGCCATATAGCTAGCTAACTAGCTGAATGTGAATTTGCATGCACTGAAGTTAGTAACTCATGCATAGTTTTTACAGTCTCTTCTGCAAACAATAAATAAAATAGAGCCAGGCTAGTTAAAATTAAAATTACAGTGAAACCTTGTGAATGTGCATGCACTGAAGTTGCTACCTCATGCATATAGCCTTTACAATCTTTTCAGCCCAACTTTAATAAAACGATTAAAGCTACTATTACCTTGCTACAAGATCGGCTTTTTTCCCTTTAGTAGATTTTTTTCGTTCTTGCAACCATAGCTTTAGTTCCACAGCGGTCAGTTCTGCGGGATCCCGACTGCCAATGAATACAGACAGAGACGACATCTTTCCAAATAAGGAGCAACCCCCCCAGACCGTAAATATTTATTTTGCGTAAAAAAGTAATGAATACCTGCCGAAAAATACTGGAACTGTGAACGCTTTACCTAACTTACGTAATTAGAAGCGCGGGCGAAAACTTTTGACGTAGCATACATACCTATATTATGTTATAGTTACTAGTGATATTGCTTGAGCACAAATGGCGAGCGAGCCTAAAGACTATACTAGTGGTGCGCTCGAATAGCGCAAATGCATGGCGAGCGAGTAAACATATGAGTATAGGTAAATATGATTTGTGAAGGAAATCGCTAAATAATAGCAATGATTAGGCATGAAGAGTTAACAACAACAGAATTACCGAAAGCAGTGGCAAAGAAGCGCAGCTTGACAAAGACTTCACAATTGTTTCAAGGAGAGAGTAGCTATAAACTTTTTAAGAGAGTAGCTATAAACTTTTTGGTTGAACCAAAGTTGTGTAAGGCAGTGCAGCAGGATTCTCCGCGCTCGTTAATTGAAAAATACTGGAACTGTGAACGCTTTACCTAACTTACGTAATTAGAAGCGCGGGCGAAATTTTTGACGTACGCATACATACCTATATATATCTGAAATCTCAATTGAACACGACTGAGAGTCAGCTTCGCTCGCTTCGCTCGCTCGCTGAATAACTATTTTTATATGAATGATTTTGACTTCGAAGCTACTGAAAATAAGGTCCAGTCTTTAAATTTAGCATACAGGGTGAAGGGGTTTCAGTGCCATAGTAACAACTCTCTGCAACTGCTAGGAAAGAAAAAAACAACAAAACAATACACGTAATTTAAAAGTTTTCTTTGTGATATTCTTTAGCTAAGTAGTGGTTGTAACACACAATGCTTTGACACAACTGGACATGCACCTACACAGACTTACCTTCGCAGTAGTCAAGTACCACCGCCACTAACTCGAATAGAAATGGAAGTCCCTTAAGTTTTCAAGTTTTAACTGCACCCGCAAAAGAATTCAAAACGGTAAACAATTCGATTTCTAGGGTGATACGGGTACTGATCGCTAACCAGAGGATTCTGTTTAGTGCAATTTGGGACGGGGTCAACCACATAACTAACACAAAAACGCGAGGGTCAAAGTACAAAATGACATACGTACGTCCAAACATATGTGACAGTGCCTAGGAAAAGGGACCATTTCCGTAAAAAATGAAAAATGAGTTATTCATACCACTGTGTAGAGCACTTCTTATGGAGTATTTTGATTTCAAGTTTATAGGCAGGCGCTCCTTGGTTCACTAAATATACGAGCGGCTATCTGACCATCTTGAGCACAGATATTTCGAGAAAACTGCAATTAAAACTTCTTATACCATGGTTCGTTCAAACCGTCCAATCAGATTTCTCAATTCGGGGTGAATAAATCACTTATACACCGCCTAGGAGGTGAATATTTTTTGCCCGTGGCCTAGAATTACGATCTGTAGCTAAGCGAAGCGGCGACCAATGAGGCTACAGAAAAAAAGGTTGTTATGCGTTTCTTATAGCCTAGAGCCATGGTACAAGTCGGTTGCACCGCTCGGTGCGCGGTCGGTACGGGATTTACACTATCCTCGGGCCTTCGGCCCTCGGTTGTGTAAATCCCATACCGACCTCCACCTCGTGATGTAACCTATACTTATTCAATTTCTCGCGGAATTAACGTTGAATTCCGTAATCTAACCGGAAGTCCCGCGTTACGTAAGACTGTTACTTATGCTTGGAAAAATGGTGGCGATCAGCTGAACGGCAGTAAGTTATAGTTGAGGCCTCTTACTTCATTGATGGGGGAGGCCTTACTCAGTTTAGACCCTACATTGTGTAAGAGTACTAGACAGGTATGTCTTTAAATAGCACTAGATGCGTATAGACATAATTTTGCAGGCCGTTTTGTGCTTCTTTTTTTTTTTTTTTCTGTTTCCAACAGTTTGATTGTTACAGTAAGTCATTGATACAGTCACTCTTTTAGAAATGATCAACTAGCTTGGTTTGTTAGTTCACTGGCTAGCTAAGTTTAGGATTATATTTGTCTTGCAGCCAGCTTGTTGCCTGTTTTGGAACAAATGAACAATAGGAATCTCTTTAAATCAATGAACAAAAATGATGGACTTTCAAAATGTGTTGCCTTCTTTAGTTGTAGTGTGATAGAAGTCCTCATCATCACTGTAACCTTTGTCCAGTCAGAGACTTGATGATTCTTCTATTGTCTTCACAAAAATAGTCCCAGGAGTCTCCAGGTCTGCAGGCTCCAACTACAAGATAAATATCAACATCAACCTATATAGCTTGATTATTCACATTTACTATTTCTATTCTGTTGCTGCAATGCTAACAAAAACTTATAAGAATATTTACCCGCGATTATCCGAGGTAGGGGTAATTTGTTGCTAGGTAAATTGAATTCGCCAACGATTTTCAATTACTCGCGGGTTGGATTTCCGTGCACGCACGGAAGAGAGTAAAAGGTGACTGTGTTTAAACGGGGCGCTTGGACCTTTAACAACGGTTTCAGCCACTCAAATTTGGTGTCAGTGTAGCTAAAAGGTAGGAGATACCTGTGGGCCAATAAAAAGAAAACCAAAAAAAAAATTTTTGTCGGCGTTTGGGCTCTACTGTACATTTTTGATTTTACGTAAAAGGTCCCTTTTCCTAGGCACTGTCACATATATACAAACAAACATCCCCGATTTTCAATTGTGTTACCCCTGTAAGTGTCTCGCTCGCTACGCTCGCTCGCCAATAAACCAAAATTGAGGTTTGTATGCGATTTATAAACTCCGAGACACGAGGGCGCAGCCGGAGTGACGAGGATTTATAAATCGAAATACAAACCTAATGATTTTGGTTTATAACTATTTTATAGCCAGAACATAAACAACGAGCAAAGTATAGCGTTAGCTATCTTAGTAATTGTATTAAAGTACCCAAACTCTTCATTATTCCATTTTGCTTTGATCTGCCTTCTACCATAATTATGGTTGCTAAGAACTATATCAGACTTTTCCCCGCTAATACATTTTCTTACGGGCAAACCAGACTGTATCAAATTTATAGTTCTTAACGACAAGCGCGGTCGCTCGGTAACGGGCTATAAATATATATCTGAAATCTCAATTGAACACGACTGAGAGTCAGCTTGGCTCGCTTCGCCCGCTCGCTGAATAAGTATAGGTTACATCACGAGGTGGAGGTCGGTATGGGATTTACACAACCGAGGGCCGAAGGCCCGAGGATAGTGTAAATCCCGTACCGACCGCGCACCGAGCGGTGCAACCGACTTGTACCATGGCTCTAGGCTATAAGAAACGCATAACAACCTTTTTTTCTGTAGCCTCATTGGTCGCCGCTTCGCTTAGCTACAGATCGTAATTCTAGGCCACGGGCAAAAAATATTCACCTCCTAGGCGGTGTATAAGTGATTTATTCACCCCGAATTGAGAAATCTGATTGGACGGTTTGAACGAACCATGGTATAATAATAATATCGGACTCATTAGAGAGTCAGCTCCGCTGGCTTTGCTCGCTTCGCTGAATTATGCTGAGAATATTGTAATATGCTCTAGGTGTGTAACTTACAATTTTGACTACAAAATAATATTCAAGTCCTTTCCATTTGATGAAGTTAAATCAGGAAATATGCACTAATATATGTACATTGCTCTAGATTCTAATACATGTAATGATTAAATGGGAGAAAACAACTATAAAGATAAGTTTATTTTATTGCTGTAATGTAAAGAACGACTAATAGTTTAAAGGACAAATGAATGATTAAACATAGTAGTTGTAAAAACTCAGTGGCATAGAACACAACGATATTTATATTTAACTGTTTTAAGGATTACTCATCCTCAGTTAGTGTAGATACCCAATAACTAGGCAGTAATTAATAAATAGCTCTGAAAGACATTATTATCTTTTTTGTTAAACTTCAATAACCTCCATATTTTATTAATGAGAGTATTATAAAAAAATCTTCTTAAGATCGTATTGAGGCAATTTGCACTTAATAGAAAATAGAACAGTGGTGAGAACTTCTTCGATAGTGTAACTTCAGAGGTTAGTGCAGCTTCTTTTGTTAGTTTGTATTTAGAGAAACTCTGATTCTTCAGGAACAATCTTTACACTGATTGATCAATATTATCTTAAAATCAGTTACATCAAAGAATTTATCACATGCTTTTGTATAGGAAATTACATTGTCACTGAATTAAAAGCTAACTCTCCCAACCCACACATTGTTTATGTTTTCAACAGGCAATAGCATAAGAATTAATGATTAGTTAGAGGGATTTGATTATGTTTTACTGTATCTGTTGTTGTTGTTTTATGTTGATATTTTTGTTAACTTTTTCTGTAAGTTAAAATATACCCAGCATTGTTCAATATTATTAATATCATAGTGTATTGTTTTAGGGAGCATAATGTAATGAGTAGCTAATATGAGCGCTTCAACACAGCTGATGCACTTTTTGTATTGTTGAGCGCAGTGAGGGGCTACGCAATATTTAGGCAATGCCTCTGGAGTAACTACTTAAGGTGCGGAATGCCTTAGGCTGTAGCGTCCACAGTGCACGAAAACCCTACTTAGGGCCTTGGGGCCATAAAAAGTGTAATTCACGAGAGATTCGCTCAGCGCCCAAATTTAGAACGCAGCGAATGCTCCTAACAACACGAGAGGAGGGAGACTAAGCGCATTATGAGAGACGCTAAGTTATCAGTGTCCTTCTCTGAAGAACCTAGCAGACTAGAGTTCCTCTGCCACAACTCAATAACTGTATCAGCTATGTTGTAATAATTTGAAATAATTTTTTTTCTTTTTTTTTTTTTGGTGTAATTTGGGGGTGTGGTTAAATATCCACTATTCAAGAAGTTTTTTTTTATTGAATATGAGTTTTCTAGCTACAGCATTTCTCGTTTGTCCTGATACAGGTGACCATTATTTTGGTGCAGCAAATAAATTAATCTCAACTTTCAGTCAGCTATACTAAGACCTCTGTTTGTTATGATGAAATAACATAGTAATTGTGTGTTTGTTGTAAAGTGTGTGGTTATGTTCTATACATTTCCTGTCACACACAAATATAATCTGATACATGTTATGCTAACTGAAGTTAAATCTAATGAACAAATAAGAGAATACTGAATTAACAACATATTGATTCAAAATATACTGTTCTTTAACTTCTTGATGCAGTTATTTAAGTAAGGTAACAGCCTGGCACGTGCTTTGCCCAATAAGCAAATCTCTATCAGAGGGTGTATTGCAGGTTGACTGATGGCGCTGACATAAGCTATTTGAACAATGACTGTTTCATCCTTGGTGCTCAGAAGTAGCTGCAAGGGCACTATAGCAATGATAGGCAACCAAGTCACAATGTTTGTAATGAAAATTGTGCCAAAGACTAAAGCCAGGTGGCAATTTTCTTTTTGACTTCTTTGGCCAATATTACGTTCTTCACTAGTAATGTTTCTCTTATGACGACGATCTTTTATGACCTTCCAAGCCACCACTAACAGCCACACATTGGCACAAGCAGATATAAGGAAGAAAATAAAGTTGGCCATTACAAGAAGGATAAAATAATATAAATTATTGGCCAGAGAACTTTGCCCTTCTCGCAGTGGAAAACAAGCACTTATGTCAAAAGCAAATCTAATATCTCCAAATCCAAACACAGGAGGTATTGATATTAGGATGCTAATCACCCAACCCACAACGAGCAGACAAAGAACACGCCTTACAGTCACATAGCTGCTGTAACGAATAGGATGCTTTATATAGATTAGTCTGTCTATAGCCATTGATCCCAAGGTAAATGCAGAGAGAAGGATCATAGATGTAAGTATGATAGAGATTGTGTGACATGCTTGGCATCTTGTGTAGTCTGAGTTTGCTATATAAAACCCACGTTCAAAAGCAGTCTTTACATTAAAAGGCAGAACTAATAGGCATACCAGGAGATCAGTAGTCACAAGGTTCATCAGAAGGATGTAGGTAGGATCCTTGTATCCTTTCCTTGCCACAATGGCAGCCAATACAATGATGTTCCAGGGCAGGCCTATGAAGAGTATGAAAGCCTGACATACACCAATAGCTGTGACTCCAGTATTGTACACACTCTCTTCAGGAACCATCCACTTTACTTCAGTGAGATCAGTATGGCTCAAGTCAGAATACGAGCAAGTGAAATTATAACCACTCATGGTGAGCAGTTACTAGGGCATATGTTATTCACTTTTATATTCATGCAACAGGCAATTGTCCAATATTTAATTTCTTGTGCAGGTGGACACCATAGGAGTTGTTATTATTTTCAGTGTTGTTATTAAAACAAAGTGGGGTTATAATTTGTTATTTTAATAGTTTCTAATTGACTCATTGCTCTAGTAACAACAAATGTTGGAAAAAACGTGTAGCAGTAATTAATTAAAACAATGAATTAATCAACTAATAAACTGTTAATTGTTAATTGTCCACACTATAGTACATTGAATAGTTATTATCAATTTTATGGCCAATGAAGTCCTTCTACAGAATATCTTGCAATGGGAACATAATAGTTTGCAATGTACTTTTTTTAACAAAAACTTTCTTACTGAAATAACAACCTAATACTGATCTTACTGAAACTAAATGTTTACTTCCAAATAAACATCAACCAAAAATAAAATATTCATGATAAATACAGGCGTTCTGCCTAAATGCAGAGGTATCTTCGATAATAAAAAAAGTGAATTTATAATACAAGTTGTAGTTACTGCATTCAATAAGCATTTTTGAGTCATCTTGTATTGGAAAATTGGAAAAGTACAAAACATTGTCTTACATGTGTAAAATATAAGGAAAAGCAACTAGAAATTAATACAATCCATTTCAGAATGACATTGATCAATAAATTATATTATTATTTTGATTGCTGTTGGCTATGTTTTGATTTAATTTGCGTCCTCAATTTGACGTATTAGGCATTGAAACAACTATTGAGCCTTTAAATGCATAGAAGATGAAAATATGTATTATGTTTAAAAATACAAATTCAACCAATTAGAATTATGTCATAATGTATAAATGTTCTTCACTCTTTACTATCCTAGCTCCAACTGTTAAATAGTTGTAAAAACTCAGCGGCAAACTTAATTGTATTTAATTGAATTGTTACAATGATTACTCACACCTTAGTCTGTATAAGATTTATCCAGTAACTGATTAGGCAGTAATTAATGAGAAGCTCTCAAATTCAGTTATTTTTGTTGTTATACAAACTTGACTTCCTTATTCAGTTCATTTGTTTGAATGGGAGCATCACAAAAGTCTTCTTAAAATTTGAATTTATTCGGCAGCATTTTGCACCTTATAAAATAACAGAATAGTTGTGAGGACTTGTTTGGTGATGTAACTTCTAAGGTTTTGCTGCTTAATTAAACACTCTAGTCTTTCAGGAGCAATTTTTTATGCATTGGGATATGAGAGAAACAATTTTGTCCTAATGTTAAAACTTGTGAGCAGATTTTTTATTGCCAACATTTTTAATGTTTAATATATTTTAAGAATTCACAAGGAGATTCTCCTCCAAGATGAAATGTCTTGGGAAGAACTGCAGTCACCCACACCTAGTTATGTATTGCCTTGAGCAGAACAATGACAATCATCTACTATACATAGTGGCTCATATACGTAAGTTCAACAATAACTAAATAACTAAATATCAATAATTACAACATACAATGATAACAGGTGCTATTACTTCGCAGTTGTAGCCACCTAAACACCTCTATTGTCACCCGACGATTTTAATGGATCTATTTTCAAGATTTGTCCCAGCACTTACTTGACTAGTAGGACATCTTTGGTCTTTGGTCAAAGTTGGGGTCTGCATTGTGGCTTACCATGAAATGTACTTTTACTACTGTTAAACATTATTAAGACTATTAATTAACAAAATTCCAAGGCTCAGTTATATATAACCTTCATTAACAGGCCACAGATGCCTTTGTATCCTGTGATTGCACAATAATATCAAGGAATGACAATAAGGTTGTGTTTTGGACAGTATTAACTATCATAGTGATTTTGTTCCAGTTCTTTAAAATATACCATGTAAATTCAAATGTAAAATTTTAAATTAGCTATATAATATTAAATAAATAAAATCATGCTCTTCTAACCACTTCAACATTCCTACTCTGCTACACTCATACTGGATCATACAACAATGCAGTTACACTTTGTCTAGTTCAGCTTACATTCGTGTGCAGCTAAGCTCTATACCTGAGGACCAAAACAGAACGAGCTAACACTGGTGGTAAGTAACAAAAACTATGTTGGTTGAATACCAACTAAATATTTCACATGATATAATAAAAATAAACTAATAAGTTTTGATTTAATGGCCATTTTTCTTAACTATTTCTGAATATTTGATATCATTAAAATTTAATGTAAAATGACTCAACTTTATCTCAAGATTTAAAAGTATGGTTTCTTTAAATTATAAATTCAAACAAAGTACTTTCCCCTCATCAGCAACCTATCTACCCACACTACTACTTGAATACAACTTTTACAATTTAATAATCATACTAACACTTGATCATTGTTTTGGTGTTTAAACAGGCTTAACATAAATGAGTCTAGGTGCAATGGCTTGATGATCCTCCTGAGGCAGGTCTGTAGTAGTAGACACTTTTATCATAGTGTTGAGGTGTCTCCCACTAAATAGATGGCTATAGGATGGTTGCATAGCAGCTTCCGGTTTAGGATCCACAATTTGGCTGGTCATACTGAAAGTATTTACAATTGGACTTGAAGTAGATTTCTGTATTTTAGTGAACTCAATTGGTAGGGTCAACTCTGGCAAGCTAGCAATTCGGCAAATAGCTCCAGGCACATTGTTGGTGTTATCATTCATTAATCCATATTCTAAGCTTCCATTTCCAGGCACGATATTGGCATTGAAATTTACAATTCCGGATTCCAAGTGTCCTTTGCCAAACACATTGTGGGTATTGAGATTTTCATTTCCAGATTCCAAATTTCCATTGCCAGGCTCATTGTTAGTATTGAGACTTACAATTCCAGATTCCAAGTTTCCACTGCCGTGTGGTACTATTACTACATTTGTCATAGTATTCTCTACACTTTTTGTAACTGGGACTGGAGTTGCAGATTTAGATCTATAAGTATTGTTTAGCTTCAATTATTAAGTTCATAATGAAAGTAAAGATGAATTAGCCAAATAAAAATATTTTTTACAAAAATTCAGGATATACCTAACATTACTTTAAGTATTTTTGTTGATTATGGCTATTACAGGAAACTTAACATTATTGTAATATGACTGAGATAACAATATAGAGTGAGGGAAAAAACAAAAACAAAAAAAAGACAAACTGCATAACATCAGTCAAAAATGTAGCTAAAGAGGCTTAATTTTCTAATGAATCCAGTGTATTTCCAAAATGACTACGTGAGTAATCGATAATTGGATATAATATGGAGTAAGTAAATCATTAGCGGAAGAACTATGCGAATCAGTAAATTTCATATGGGTTTTGATAATAAATTTCATACGTACACTAAAACAGTGTAATAAACATATGGGATAATTGGGATACACCTAAGCCACTGCATCAACAATTATTACTACAATTGATTAATGAAATTTGATTTCACCTTGCAGTTGTAAGACGGACTCCACTAGGACCTTGTCTTGCTTTTCTTAACTTATGTAAGTGGGTTCTGTTACTCAGTCCGGTTTCTACGTTCATGTTGGATTTTTTGTGTCTGATGTTTTTGTGATGGATTACCACAGCAATGATAATAGTGGTAGTGAGACTAACAATTCCAAAACTAATCAGTATTGCTGCTATAATTATTGCAATGCTCAGACTCTTATCTCGAGTTTCATTAATATTGTCTAGTGTTTCTTCATTTTGTGCCAGTAATGGAGCTGGAGATATAGGCTTTAGATCTGAAGAAACAATGTCGTGTATGACAGTAAATTGAGTATAAGAAGTAGATATACATAATTAATATATAATAATAGCTAATTTTTCTCTTTTTAACAGCCAATATTGTTAATTTAATGGGAACAAAGTCATAACAAACCTTTAACAAGTAGTTTTAAAGATTCTCTATATAATTAGACATTCTCTCACTTACACATATTTTTTTTAAACAATACAGAATTCAAATTATTTGGTCGCCACTGGGTATCGAACCCAAGACCGCTTGCTTAACGCACAAGTGCTCTGCCGCTGAGCTATGACAACAACCCAGCAAATAAACACTACAATTCTGTATGTATACTGAAATTGTGAAGCTATATTATTGTTTTTGTTCTGTTTAAAATTATACAATTTAAAAACAAAGGACAAATAAAGAATATATAGAAAGCCTTAATTTAAAGAATATAATTACAAACATTATATTTTGTTATAATAATACAGTGGCAGAAACACCACTTCAAAAGTGGGGGGGCAGAAAATAACTGGGGCATAATAAAGAAATTGCTTAGGAAATCAAAACTGCGTTTTGAGGATGCAAAAAAATTATGAGCCTGGATCGTGACAAAAATAAAGAACAAAAAAGTTAATAAAAATGACAATGAATCAGGAGTACCAGCTGAAAATATACGAATTATAGTGTGCTTGACCAGAAACTCAGCAAACTTGTTTGTTTCTTTGCCATTACTAGCTAGTTCTCTCCCTTCAAAGAGCAGCTGCATTAATTAATTAACCACAGCGGTACTAGCTACTTAGTCAGTGGATATGATAGGTGATAACAAAGGTGAGATAGTCCGTTACATAAGAGTATGGCCTCAACTTTTGAAAAAAGTTTAGGGACAGGGGTGGCTATCACTCTCCTAATATAAAATAGGGCCTCTGCTCTTTGTAGTGTAAAAGTGGGGGGGCTGTGCCCTCCCTAATGAAAGAGTGGGGGGGCGATCGCCCCCCCTGCCCCCCCAGTATCTCTGCCACTGTAATATGTGTCTACACTGATTCCATATATATAATTAATAACTTCTATATACAAACCTTGCGCGGAGGGTGCATCTAATTTCTTGAAGGAGTCTTTGAAATATTTGTTTCTTTTATTAGAGATTTTCTTTCCTGTAATAATTATAAAATTCAGCAACATATGCCGGATTAATTATCAAACATGTACACTTTATGGCAATTTGAAGAATTATTAGGCATGATGGCTAGTGTGATTGTAGCTGTGTATGATTAAGCCATTCATTTTTTGATGATGAGAAATATTTAAGTCAGATTGAATATAATACTAAAAGGAGCAGTTGTTATATTTCGCTATTAGTAAGCTAGTTCAGATATATTATAATTAACAATTTTGACTGTTTTGCATTTTTATAGCCTGAATCAAGTTGGCTATACCTCAGAAAAAATATGATAGATTTCTATTGTAGCTAACAACCTTTTTTCAACAATGATAACTAAATTCTTAGTGTATACATGTAACTGTTCAAGTAATAGCAATTTTTTTCTCTTTTTAACAGCCAATAAGTAATAGTTAGAGCATTAGCGCTTAGGTACTGGTGGATTTAGTGCACTAAATCCACCAGTACCTAAGCGTGCATGCTCTAACTATTTTAGATCCCGTTTACGCATGCCCAGTTTCCACTAGCAACTATGTTTATCAGCATTTTCGCAGAAATGGCTAAAGGCAAAAAATAGTGCACACTTACCAAGTTAGTACACCTAGTAATAATATAGCAATGGGATCTAAGTTGAGTTTAGTTATAATCAACAATATTGGCTTTTAAAAAGAGAAAAAATTTGCTATTATTATAATTATTTCAGCTGAGAATGACTGAACTATTCATATATTATGCATACCTTGCCAGGTGGGTTTGCTGGAGTCTTTGTTGAAGTCTTTTAAATATTTGCTTCTCATATTAGTAGTTTTTTTATCTATTATAATTACATGATAATGTTTGTAATAACTGTACTAATATAATAAACTAGCAGTGGAGATATCAGACCTGACTTCCCCCTCAACAGACAAGTTTATAGAAATTGAAGTTGAAAGTAGTATCACCCGATGTCAAAGTATACTTGGCATTAACAGGTGCCCCATGGCATTATCAAACATGTACCATTTATACTGATTTGAAGAATTATTAGTCATGATAGCTATAATATGATTGTAGCTGTGTATGATAACATTTTTAAAAATAGCATATTCAATAATTAAGTTACTGGATAATTGTAGTCCTACTTACTAGTGTCAAGCCATTCATTAGTTGGTGATGGAATAAACCAATTGTCTACTTTGTGAGTCCTCCTTTGTATTGCTTTCTTTTTATCTGATATTAAAAAGATATCGAATAACTACTTCAATTATATTACATAATTTCTTTCTCAGTATTATTTTACTTATAAGATGTATTCTCTCTCTTTCACAGGCTCTTTCAAACAATACAGAATTAAAAATATTGCCACTGTGCCACGACAACCAGCCAGCAAACAAACACTCTCCAATTCTGTATTTGTACTGTTATGCGTTAATAAGTAGTCCTGGGTTCGATTCCCGGTGGCGACTAAATATTTTTTAATTCAGTATTGTTTAAAAGAGCCTGTGAAAGAATATATATTTTTAAAGATTAGCTATATTATATAATGTATTCTTTCTCTTACACATGTTTATATTTTTAACAATACAGAATTCAAACTCTTTTGATGCCACTGGGAATCATATCCAGGACCGCTTACTTAATGCACAAGCGCTCTGCCACTGAGATATGACAAACAGCCAGCAAATAAACACTCCAATTCTGTATTTATGCTGTTACGGGGTACTACTATGCAATAATCTCACTCCTTAAGGACCAACACAAATTCTCTTTTTGCAAAGATTACAATATCCATGAAATTTTTACTCTGCTAATTATTTCACTTCACAAATTCAATTCTCAGTGGCTACCAAATATTTTTTATTCTGTACTGTTAAAAAAGCCTTTGAAAGATAGGGAATATATTTAATGAGTTGAAGAAAGCTTAGAAAGAAATTGTGAAGCTATATTATCGTCTTTGTTCTGTTTAAAATTATACAATTTAAAAACAAAGGACAAATAAAGACATCACAGAAAGCCTATATTAAAGAATATAAATCAAAACCAGTATTTATTTGTTATAATAATAATGTGTCCACGTTTAATTCCATAAAAATAACTAATAACTTTATGTATATTTTTTATACATACCATGTCTGGACAGTGTATTAAACTTCTTGACGGAGTCTTTGAAGTATTTGTTTCTGTTATTAGAGGTTTTCTTTCCTGTAATTATATAGTTCAGCAACAACTTTGACATATTCATTATCTAACATGTACACTGTATGACAATTTGAAGAGTTATTAGACTTGATAGCTAGTATGATTGTAGCTGTGTATGATATCAAATTTTTAAGTAGCATTGTTCAATAAATCTATAAAATTACTGACCTGCTTTAATAGATACCAAAATGAGCAGTTGCTAAATCAGTTTCAGTGTGTTAGTTCAATACATTATAATTTGCAGCTTGTACAAAATTAAGTTTGGAGTCGTTTTTGCTATGGCAAAAGAAAATTAGTGCAGTCGTATTTTTCAGTAGTATATAGCTACAGAGTTTTTGTAAGGCTATATTTCCAAACTAAGTACATAGATACATAATGAGTTGCAAGTCTTAACCATTGTATACTTTGCATGCACAGTCAAAACTGACATCCAAAATTACTGCTTGAACTCACCAAACGAACACAAGAGAACTGAATCATATCATCTTAGCTGTTACTTTTCTGTTGACAATGCAGCCCCTCCCCTCTCAAATATTTTTATTGCCCTACTGCATTTGTTATGGAAAGCAAAGAGTTTACTTGCATTTGAGTTTGTTTAAACTGTCTCTTCATTAAATGACTTTTTTGTTGCATTTTTTATAGCCTGAATCAAGGTGCTAAATCTATGAATAAATATTAGATTTCTGTAGATGAACTCTTTAAATAAATTTAGTTAACAGCCTTTATGCCACAAAGACATCTATAGATTTTAGTGTATACATGTAACTATTCAATGTATTATTATGCATACCGTGCCAGGTGGGTTTGCTGGAGTCTTTGCTGAAGTCTTTTAAATAGTTGCTTCTCATATTAGAAGTTTTCTTATCTATTATAATTACATGATAATTTTTGTTATAGTTATACTATTGTAACAAACTAGCAGGGTATAGAATACAAACCAGACCCCCATCCCCTACCCCCAACAAACAAGTTTATAGAAATTAAATTGGAATGTAGTAGCACCCTGAAGTCAAAGTCTACTTGGTATTTACAGGTGCCCCATAGCATTGGTTGGTTTAAATATAGCAAAGAAATTCATATCAAACAGTTAATCACTAGTTTAAAAGATTGGCGTTTGTATGAACAAAAAACAAATTAAGCAGAAAGTCTATTATACTCAAAGAGTCTAACTCTCAAAAGACCAAAATAAGTTCTTTTCTTGCAAAGAATACTACCATAAAATATTTTACCCTGCTAATTTATCACTTTACAAAATTGATTCCTAGTGGCAACCACATACTTTTAATTCTATATTAAAAAAGAAGCCTATGAAAAAGAAAGAATACATCTAATGAGTGAAGAAGGCTGAGAAAGAAATTATTGTGAAGCTATTATTATTGGTATTTTTTGTGTAAATTATACAATTTAAAAAACAGAGGACACATAAAACTATGTAGAAAGCCTTTTTTTTTTAATATATATTCAAACAGTATTTTTTTATAATATAAATTTTGTCTATACTTTATTCCATAAAAAGAACTAATAACTTTATGTATTATTTTTATATTATACATACCTTGTGTGGATAATATATCAAATTTCTTTAAGGAGTCTTTTAGATATTTGTTTCTGTCATTATTTTTCATTCCTGTTATCATATTCAACAACACAAGTCAGATTCATTATCACACATCTGTACTTTATAATGATTTAAAGAATTATAAGTCATGAAAGCTCAGCTGTGTATTACGTCGTCCTTTTTAGTAGCATTATTCAATAAATAGCTACTTATAAAATTACTTACCTGCTTGATGCCATTCATTTTTCGATGACTGTATAAAACGATTGTTTACTTTACGAGTCCTATGTGTTGCTTCCATTTTATCTAATATTAAACAGGATGTCTAATAAGAGTACTAATTCAATTACATAAATAATATGTAATAATAGTGGTGATATAAATTTAGTGACATTATTATTTTGTTCTACAGAAAGAATCCAATGTAGGATTTCAAGTGTCACAACCTTATTATTGCATTAATCATTAAATTCATATAAATTTAACAAAGTGATAAATGCACTGAAATAAGAAGTGGGAAGGGGGACAGGAACAGGGGATCCAGTTGTGGGAATACACCCACCAGGATGAACTGCCACTTATCATACAGTGTGTCTGAGAGAAAACATGTGTGTTGTGTAGTGTGGATAACGAGTGGAACCACTATGGCTGTATTCAGTGTATTTAGTGTGTTTAGTAATCAGAGTGTGTGTAACAGGGCAGTGTGGCTAAGAAGCCTTAATATGTATTTGTAGTCTTATCTGTTGAGTTTCAGTTTTGTGTTTTTCAGTTCTATGTCATAGCCCCCTTTCCCTTTAATTAGAACTTTGTATGCAAATCTGTGAAGGGATTCGGGTAGCTACTTACACAAAGATTCTGGTGGCAGCCATTTTACCTCGGGATTGACCAGGACCAGGTCCAAGTGCAAGCACACCCTGGCCCCAATCCCCACACCAGTGAAGGGGGATTTGGCCCCCTGAGTATTTCTCATCCTTATACTACTTTAGATGCTGTATAGGTTAGAAGATAGAAATATTTTAAATCTGATTAAATATAGATACAAAAGTGAGCAGTTGCTAAATCAGCTGTTAACATGCTGGTTCAGATATATAATGGTTAGCAGCTGCTACATTATTAAGTTTGGTGTCATTTGTTTTGCTGTGGCAAAAGAAAATTAGTGCAGTGGGATTTTTCTGAGTACTTTATCAAATAGTTCTTACCAAACGTTGTGTCTCCAAACTAAGTACATAGATACATATTGAGAAGCAAGTCTTAACCATTGTATACTTTGCATGCACAGTCAAAACAGACAATCCAAAATTACTGCTTCAATGAACCAAAAAAAACTCTATATAATTGAATCAAATTATCTTATCCATTACATTTATTATAGACAATGCCCCCATACAATATTTTATCTCCCTACTGCACTGGTTATAGAAAGCAAGGAGTTACTAGCATCAAAGTTTATTTAAACTGCAATTTTTGAACAAAACAAACTAATGATATGTAGAAAACGTATACTCTAAGAGCATAAATACAAATAGCATATTATTTGTTTTCATAATACAATAATTTTCTATGTTTTACTCCTTAAAAATAACTAATAACTTAATGCATTATTTTTATATTATACATACCTTGCCTGAAGGATGTATCAAAATTCTTGAAGGAGTCTTTTAAGTATTTGTTTCTGTCATTATAGATTTTCGTTCCTATAATTATATAATTAACAGATTCATTACCAAACATGTACACTTTATAACAATTTGAAGAATTGTTAGTCATGGTAGCTAGTATGATTGTAGCTGTTTAAGATATTATTTTTAAATAGCATATTCAATAGTTAATTAACTGGATACAAGTAGTTCTACTTACTTGTGTTAAGCCATTCATTAGTTGGCGATTGAATAAACCCATTGTTTACTTTATGAGTCCTCCTTTGTGTTGCTTTCTTTTTATCTGATTTAAAAAACATGTCTAATAACTAATTATTTTCATTATAGAAACAATGTCAATTATATGTAATACAGTTATGACTTAAATTTATTCACTACTTATAGTACTTGGACCGCCAAGAAAGAATTCGAGCTATTACAGTTTGTATAGGTGTGTCTTGCCATTCTATGTTTGCAACTATTGTTCATTATACTTCAAAGTAAAGCACACAGGAAGAGCTATTCAACCAAGTAAACTGCACTCCTATTAGGGAAAGTGTAAGTGGCTGCGCACACGTAGTATTACTTACTTTTTTATGAATGTCGCGGGAGTGTTCTATCATTGTCTTATGACTTTTAGCCATACTCCACATTACGGGAGGCAAAAAAAAAAAGAGCTAAAAAGCTTTGCAGAATTTTCAGAGCACTTTTTTTTTCGAAGGAAGGTTCCAATGGAGTCTAAACACTTGGACAGGAGGACATCCCACCTTCTGTTAGTAAGCTAAACCTAAACGGCAATTCACTTAGGTTTATTTCGGGACGCTCTGCGCAATGTATTGCCGCTTAGAAGTAGTAAGTCCTCTCCTGAACCTTCTAACAGTATTTCTGGAACTGTCAGAATAGACAAACCTAAATATATTTTGCTTTGTTGAGCAGTTTAGTGGAGTTAATAGAGCAGCTTCATCACTAGCCTGGGCATCCATCTACACTTTCAGGAATGAGCAGTGTTAGACAGTGGTAGGTTTCTTGCATGACATACAGTTGACAATGGTTCCACCACACAGAAGGAAGATATTTATGGTACTACTTTTGCATTGAAGGAGGACGGCACACTGTGTTGGAAAGATTAGCTAGTCAGGTTACCTTTTTGAGGCATTAACATTCACTGTACCTCTTTATTTCTACTCGAGTGGAGCAAACTATGTTCACAAGACAACTTGTGCTTCATTTTCTTCTGTTATTATATTGCTATGTTATGCATAGAAGTGGACATTAAAGGTGTCCTACTGCAGTCTTGCTAGTCAGACCATTTACTTAGCTGATTAACTGCTAGGCTAATAAAAGTTCTGGTCTACCTCACCACCTTGCTACACAATTGCAAATACAGACTCACCACTGGGGCTGATCAGTTCATTTTAATGAGGTGCATTGGATATACGTCACCTGAATGCCCCCAAACTTGGCTACTTTGCTGGATATAATATTTTAACTTTATTGACCTAAACGATTCCAGAGTTCTTACATTATCCAAACTCTCTTTAACATGTACACTTTTTCCTTGCATCTTAATAATAAGAAATACAAACAGAGACTGAAACTCAATGTTATGAAGTAGAATGTACAAACCAGGAGCAGCTAAAAGCTATGTCAACTTTTCTACAAGAATAGATGCTTTTCTTCACAACTTAAATAGCAATTTTTGATAGAACTTAATCCTTTTACACTACATTGGAGATGCTATTAACTCTTTCTGACTACTCCTAGCAAGGTTTTTATACAACTAAAATTGAGTATTTTTGGTAGAACAATAATGAATTGTAGTATGGGTAGGATGTGCTAGAGTGATAAGACCCCTTTTCTATAGTAGAGGTTAGCTCAAAAGGTTTCTATAGCGAGTTTTGTAGTTAAAGTTAGTGAATTGGTGGGTCCCGTTAGCGAAACACATCACCAAACGCTTGCTATACGAAAAACATTCAACCAAAAATTAAAGGGAAAAAATAGCTGTTCAATTAAAAACGCAAGGTAAAAGTGAAATCGCAAGGTAAAATTTAAATCTTGGGGTAGAAGTCAAATCGCAAGGAAGAAGTCAAATCGCAAGGAAGAAGTCAAGCCAAATCGCAAGGTAGAATAATTCAAATCGCATGGGAAAAGTGAAACAGCATGGCGTGTGATGTTTTAGCCTTCCTAACAAACAGTTGAAGTAGTTTCTAGTTGTAGACTACGCCATTATTTGGTGCAGTTGGTGAGGTACCACGAAAATCTTGGGGGTATGCGTTGATAGCGTTCCGTTCGCTTAGCTCGCTAGCGAAATAATGTTGTTAGGTCCAATAATGCTTCATGAGATGTAGCTGTGAATTCTTTATTTTATTTATTTAATGAGCTTGTGATTCATTGACAATTGAATTAAATGATTGGTAGCTCTATATTTTTTATCCACAGTTTTTTTAAAATCTAATGTGTATAACAAGGCTATATAAATAAGTTAGTGAAAATACATGTCATTATGTATTTTCACAAAGCTACTTTGAATAAGGTAATATATAAATTTATTGTAATGTCTAAAATGTGAAGTCGTCTATATAAATCATTATTAATAATATTTAGCTCATTGGCCCATAGAGCTAAACATTTACCTGATGAAATAGGCATTGAATTTCCTAAAAGTGACAACTTTCCATATTTCACTAATTCCATTATCATAGTTTTTGGTAAGTGAAGAATAAGTTCCATTAATTTGTTAAGAGCTGAATACAGTTTATTGCCTTTATAATTATTCATATTATTGTGGGACCGATTTTCCAAGTTTGTACCTGTAGATGAACTATTTGATGATGTTGAATTCCAATCCATATAATAGTTAATAGTAGACTGTTTTTTCGAAAAAATTGAAAATATCGCATTCATTATATCACTATTGATCAATTCTGTAACATCAATGTTTCTGCCAGCTATATGTATACATTTTATTATTTATTACTTACTGTAATTATTACTGTAATTATCTTTACTTACATATATTTAAAAGAAGGTCATCTGAGTTTCCATATGTGTTGAGGGATACTTTACATACATACCTTCCTTCACTAGGAATCTTAAAATGGCTTAGATTCATAGAAAATCTTACATCATCAATAGCAGGTTCTATTCCATTTGTGAAATTTCTATCCTTATCTACAGTTGCAGAGGTGTGGAACCACAGCCTGGCATCGTGGCCTCCACAGTATAGGTCCACTATTGTAGAATGAGGAATTGGTAACACTTTGATGACATCTTTGAGCACATCAAGGAATTGGTCTTTCCAATCCTTGGAAAATTGTGCTGAATATAGTTATAACATTATAGCTATTTTAACAGCTTGCTTTCTTTATAAATAAGTAAAAAATAAATTAAGGCTATACATATTAATAACCTCTTACAATATTCATTTGCTAAATGTAGATAGTATATTCTTTATATTACTTACTTGTACTAAACAACAGCGTAAATATTACTAATAGTCTCAAAATAATAACCATGTCGTCACTATTCAGGAATATTAATTCTTGAACAGCATTACTTCACGGAAATAGCGTTGTGAACGTGAATTTCCCACCCCGCTACTTATTCCAGAAACGCGGTAGCTTTACGTCTACAAGGCCTGGGAGGGTTATCCCCTAATCGACCTACCTTACTTTTGGACAATGCTCAACTGTTCATTATTTAGAAGTTCCTTTATTGGGGTGTCATGCGTTCCAGATCAATCAAAGGAACAATGCTTTTAACGGTCCCTATTGTTAAATCACATCAAAGAATTTATTATGTGACTTTGCAGGAAATTATTTTGTATCAGAATAACCTCCCCTCACCCATGTTTTTATATTTTAAACAGGCAATGGCATAAGAATTACAAAATTAATTTTTTATTGGAGGGATTTCATCATGCTTTTCTGTTTCCTTTTTATGTTGTTTATTTTTTGTTTGCATTATTTTCTGTAAGAAATAGCCCAACTGTTCAATATTATATAAATTTAATTGGCAACAATACATAATTACTTTAAGAACTTTTATGGTTAGTACTGAGTAAAGAAAAACACTTCACCACACCTTTTTGTCACTATCCCTATAAATGGATCATCTTTGACACATTGTATTATGACATTTTATTAAGTTATGGAAAAAATACACCTCATAATAAGTATTATTTTGTTTGTGGCAATTGTAAGATGGAGCGCTTCAGTTTAAACTCCCAGTTATTACGAGCACAGCTGAAAGAAATTTCTGAATAATTGGCGAGCGAGCGTAGCGAGCGAGACACTTACAGGGGTAACACAATCGAAAATCGGGGATGTTTGTTGGCGAGCGAGCGTAGCGAGCGAGACAGTATATTAGGGGTGGATAATGCAAAATCGGGTATATGTTATATGTATATATGTATGTGGGATGGTACGTATGCCCCTTAAACGCACGCGCGGGGAACGTTTTTCTCCAAAAAAACACGGCTTTTTAGGCTTGACCCCAGTTTATTCTGAAACTACAGGATTAAGCAAGCCTTACGCTCCAAAGTGTGAGAAAATTCCTGCGAAAATGCTTGCTTTTCAAGAAACAAAAAGTTGATTCGACCGGTTACTATGGCATTGAAGACCCTTTTCCAGACTTAATTTCAAAACTTCGCCGTTTTATGGGGGGGATACGGAGTGCCGGTTGTTGGTTGTCAAGAGCTGTTGGTAGTCAGAATGCCATAGTATTAATGCTAAGGAAGCTACTACTTCTTGAGGGAAGCTGAGGTAAGTACGTAATTCCATATTTGTTAGCTAAATATGCAAAATTAACTCTTTTCTTTTTTGTAGCTAAGAGCTTGTCAACAGTGACTGGTAAATTCAAATAGTCAGATTGGCTCAAATTTGGTACTACAAAAGTTACCACTGCTCAAGAAAATGAGGTAAGAAAATAATTTTGTATTTGTGTGCTAAAATTGATTGTTTTTGTTTTTGTAGGTGAGAGCTTGTTGTCAAGAATTCAAGGTAATTCAGATGGTCAAAGTAACTTCAATTTGATACTACAGAAGTTATCAATACTCAAGAATGATGTAAGTAGTAATTCCATATTTGTTGGCTAAAATTACAAATAATAACACTGGTTTATTTTTTATCGTAGCTGAGAGCTTGTTCAAGAGTTACTGGTGATTGAGATTATCAGAATGGTTGATGTTTGATACTACAAAAGTTACCATTAATCAGGTAAGAGAGTGATTTTGTATTTGTTTGCTGAAATAAAAGGTCATAACTGCTATTACAGTGTTTGCATGAACTAAGCTAAAACATAGTAACAATACTTAGTTTTATGTTACCTAACATCAGGCTCGCTCGCCATTTGTGCTCAAGCACACTACTAGTTTATTGGCGAGCGAGCGTAGCGAGCGAGACAGTATTAGGGGTGGATAATGCAAAATCGGGTATATGTTATATATATATATGTATGTATGTATGGATGGTACGTATGCTCTTTAAACGCGCGCGCGGGGAACTTTTTTCTCCTAAAAACACAGCTATTTAGGCTTGACTCCAGTTTATTCTGAAACTACAGAATTAAGCAAACCTTACTTTATACTTAAGCTCCAAAGTATAAGAAAATTCCTGCTAAAACGCTTGTTTCCAAGACACAAAAAGTTGATTCGCCTGGTTACTATGGCATTGAAGACCCTTTTCCAGACTTAATTTCAAAATTTCGCCGTTTTATGGGGGGATACGGAGTGCCGGTTGTTGGTTGTCAAGAGCCGTTGGTAGTCAGAATGACGTAGTATTAATGCTATGGAAGCTACTACTACTCCAGGGATGCTTAGGTAAGTACGTAATTCCATATTTGTTAGCTAAATATGTAAAAATAGCTCTGGTCTTTCTTTTATGTAGCTAAGTCTAAGAGCTTGTTGTCAACAGTGACTGGTATATTCAAATAGTCAGAATGGCTCAAATTTGGTACTACAAAAGTTACCACTGCTCAAGAAAATGAGGTAAGAAAGTAATTTTGTATTTGTGTGCTAAAATTGATTGTCCTTTGTTTTTGTAGCTGAGAGCTTGTTGTCAAGAATTCACGATAATTCAGATAGTCAAAGTAACTTCAATTTGATACTACAGAAGCTATCAATACTCAGGAAATTGAAGTAAGTTATTTCCATATTTGTTGGCTAAATTACTAATGATAACACTGGTTTATTTATTTATTTTTTATTGTAGCTGAGAGCTTGTTCAAAAGTTTTGGTAATTGAGACTATCAGAATGGCAGATGTTTGATACTACAAAAGTTACTGTGGGCGGAGAAGAAGATAAGAGAAAGTGAAGAGGAGAAAGATAGAACTTAGAACTATTATATGTGTTGTGTGTCATCCATAATTTTGTATATTTTATTAGCACTGTGTACTTGTGTTTATGTCTGTATTTATTGGTGTATGCGTATGTCAGTTCATTTGAGTTGTGCCCCGGATTTCCGGTCGACCCTTTCCCATCGTTCCCTGCGCATGCGTGTCCTTGGTACATAAACCCAGACACGCATGCGTCTCATTAGTTCCCCATAACTTCGCAAAACCCCAAACTGATTTAAGACTCAGGGCGGGCTAGCTATAACTGTGGAGAACTCTGGTGGCAGCGGTCATCAGGGCCCCCAGTGTGTGCGTGTGTCTCTGGTGTCAACCAAAGGATCTGGTGGTTCCCCTTGTTGCTGGAGCTACTATCCCACAATTGGCGGCAGCGGTGGAGAATTCCGAACTCTTCCTGCGCCTTATCGATTTCGACTTTCTGCATTCCTCATCCCCGGTGTACTACCTATCCCGTTGTCTCTGCCGATTTCAAACTCGGAGTGACCTACTTCGTGCGTATTCTTTGGCTCGTGCGTCTGCTGCTACGTCCCGATTTCAAACTCGGCTACTGCGCGGCTGGATATTCGCTCACTACACCCTTGGTTCGCCGTTTCTCGTTATCTTCTTCCCTATCTGGAGTGCATCCCACGTGGACCTTAATTGGATTCTTCGCCCCTGGCTAAGTCGACGTGTCATATTTCTGTAGTGTCATTTTTCCTGTCTAGATTAGTTGTGATTGTCATTTGTGGCACTTCGTGCGCGTGTGTTTGTTTAATTGGCTGAACTAAATTTGTGTTGTTTTTTTTTTGGCCATAGACTCTATTACCCTGTTCATTGTCACTGATTTTTGTTTTGGTCATAGACTCTATTACCCTGTTCATTGTCACTGATTTTTGTTTTGGTCATAGACTCTATTACCCTGTTCATTGTCACTGATTTTTGTTTTGTGTTCGTTCTTGCAGAACATCAAGTCGGTCCAGAGTGACTGGATGAACCAGAGAGAACAGCCATACAGAGCGTGCAAGAGCAGGAAGCAGACTGGGAGTACCGCCTGTGGTCATTCTGCGGATTCTTCTGATTGTGAGAGTGTTTCTAGTATTGATCGTAGGTCTAACGCTCCTTCTCCTGTGTGTCCATTGTTTGGGTCGCATGAGAGTAGTAGTGCTGTGCTGAATAAACTTTTGTCTGATTCTACTAAGGTTTCTAAGTCTGTTGTGTTTTCTTCTGGAAGGGAGAGTGACAATACTTTAGTTGATAGTTTTGAGTCTTGTGAGCATGTGTCTTTGCCTTCTAACGCTCCCTATTTGAAGAGTTATCCTGGTGTTGAATCCTCCAGTAGTGTTAGTACTGTTCCATATAGTATGGCCGAAGACGAAGACTCTGGTCGTGACCTTAATGGGACTGGTAATATGAGTACTCCCATGTTTGACATGAAATCTTTGTTCAGAGAATTCTTTAATGAGTTTGGTAGGTCGGGTCTAGTTTCCTCTAGTTCTAGAGAAGGCTCCGGTGATGCTGAGATGTCAAGGCAGATAACTGCTTTGGCGCCTCACAAGGACGGTATGGACATCTCTAAGTATATTACTAAGTTGGAGGCCGATCTCACTGACATTGGTTGCCCGCAAGGCAGATGGCGTACTATTCTCCTACAGAAATTACAGTCAAAGTCAGCTTCTGCTATTGTAGCTGGAATTGATAGAGAGACTACAGATTATTCGCAGCTTAAAGAGATTCTAATTGAGAGTTTGGGTTCGAGCCTTACTGGGCTGGGTATAAAACTTACGTCTGATTTTGCTAACTCTACTAGATCGATGAACCCTCTTGAGAAATACGTGCATCTTAAGTCCTTAACTGACTCGATTGCTATGCAATGTAGCTCTGTTGACGAATTACTCCTTTTTGTGGCTTGCACGACGTATCGAGCTTCGTGTTCGCCTGTGCAAAGGTCTCTCATGGACCAGCGCGAATTCCATACCTTCCGTGACCTGAATAAGTTTGCCCTCTCTATCAATACGGGTGAACTTGAGAGACAGCCAAATACCTCGGGCAGATTTAACAAATTTTGGTCTTATCCCCCTAGGGAATGTTTCAAGTGTCATAAATTTGGGCACAGAGCTTTTGAGTGCCGTTCATCTGTCTCTGATTGTAGTCCTCCTACCTCTAGTCCTAGCAGTGGGTCATCTGGAAATACCGTGCATGCTAATGTGACAAATAGACCTCCTGGCATTGTGTGTTATACGTGCCATGAGCCGGGACACAAGTCCCCAGACTGCCCAACTAAGAGAAACTCTGATGGTAATGGTGACAGTGGTAAGAGAGCAGGTGTTAGAAGGAATAGAACGTATAACCTTAACTGGATTTCTGTCTCTAATGGGTCCCCCTCAGTTGTTGGGTTCGTAAATGGTTCCAAGTGCAAGATTGTACCCGACACTGGGGCGGAGATTTCTGTAGTTCCTGGCTGTCTGGTGTATGGAGACCAACTAACCGGCGAGAAAGTGAATGTTAAAGGTTGGGATGGCAGACCTGTTACTTTGGACATTGCCATAGTTGACTTTACGATCAAAGGCTGTTCCTTTAACGCCAGAGTTGCTGTTGCTCATGCGGACAGCTTGTGTGGCTGTGTCCTTTTCTCCATCCCTATGGAGCAGGGTATGGCTGAGCAGCTCTTGTTGGATGCCGCCTCAAAGTCAGATCTCTCTGGCTTGGAGGCGGGGCAACTACGTGACACCCGTAGCATCCAACCACCTGCTCAAGTAGGTGCTGGCTCTGGCATTGTTGCTGAGGAGGGCCCCTCTCCTACCTCCTCTGCTTCTGTTGCTATTCCAGATGAGCTTTACGATGTACGAGCCGTAACCAGAAGTAAGTCTAAGTTGTCACCCAGGAGTAATGAGAATGACAATAGTTCTGACTTGGTTGATGATGAATTTCAGAGACTGTCTGCTGTAGATGTTCCGTATGAACCTCCCTCTGTAGGTGTTGGGTCTAACGTTGGTTCTTCGGAGGTTGATCTTCTTAGTGGTTCTGACGAGGATGGGATTGGTATAAATAGTGAAGGTAGTGCGTCTAGTGAAGGGAATGATGGTGCAAGTCCTCCAAGTGAAAGTGTTGCTGATATTGATGTCCCTGTTGATTTAAACTTTGATATTCCCAAGTTGAGTGATGTTATCGGAGTTGAAGACCTTAAGTCTGCTGTTCTGGCAGATGACACTCTGATCCCTGCCAGGAAATTGGCAGTGGAATGCCAAAATGGTTACTCCTTTGTGGATGATGTTTTATTTCATAGTGTTCTCATGGATGATGTGCTAGTGAAAAGAATCGTGGTCCCCAAGTGTCATAGGCTTAAAATCCTTACGCTGGCCCATGATAAGTGTGCTCATGTTGGAGTAAGAGGCATGAGAGCCATAATCAACAAGAGATTTACTTGGCCTGGCATTCATGGTGACGTTATGTCGTTTGTGAAATCATGTGATGTTTGCTTGAGGGTCAATAGTCAGGGCAATAGGAAGTCAAAGATAGTAGAAAGAAAGATTGTGTCTGTACCTTTCGAATCTGTGGCAGTGGACATAGTCGGTCCATTGCCCAAGGCCAAAAGAGGAGTGAAATACCTCTTCACATATATATGTCTGGCTAGTAGATGGCCTGAGGCCTTGCCCATGAGGACTGCTTCCGCTCCTGAAGCAGCTCAGTGCTTCATGGACATTGTGAGCAGGACAGGTATTCCCCTTAAAGTCCTCTCTGACAGAGGCACTGTATTTCTCAGCAAACTTATGTCCAACATGTACACTTTGTTGGGAATAGATTCTATTGCAACGTCGCCCTACAGGCCCCAATCAAACGGGGTTGTGGAGCGCCTGCATGGCACACTAAAGCCAATGCTGGCTAAGGCGGCCGACACGGGCATAGATTGGTCTGTATTTTTGCCTCTGGCACTTTTCGCTATTAGACAGGTGCCTAATAGAGATGTTGGGTTTTCACCTCATGAACTTGTCTACGGCAAGAATGTTTTAGGCCCCCTAGACATTTTGTATCGTGGGTGGGCAAGTGATGATTTTGAAGAGTTGTGTGTGGACGAGTGGCTCCTTAAGTTGAGTGATAGATTGTCGTTGCTGCATGATTTGGCAGTTAATAATGAAAGTGACAGTAGTAAGTCCCGTGCGTTGTCCCTGAATAAACATAGACAGGACACGCCGTTGGAAGTTGGGTCGTTAGTGCTGATGCGCATCCCAGGTATGAAGTCAGCTTTTCAAGCTTCTTGGGAAGGCCCATACAGGATTGTTGGCAGGTCATCTAGGGTTTCGTATAAAGTCAGTAAAGGTGAAGACCACCCAACTAAACTTGCACATAGGGATAATTTGAAATTGTATGTCCCTCGTCCCTTGTCTGTAAACGCTGTCACTCTGATAGCTGAAGAGCAAGGCATAGATCACGCTTTGCTTAATTGTAAAGCCACACTTACGGATGATAAATGTCCTGGGTTTCGTAAGGTTGATTTGGATGCTGTTTTAAGTGACTTGAAAGCTCATTTTAGCGATTCACCCGGGTTGTGTGTAACTGGCACTTGTAAGATTGAACTAGTAGAGAATGCCAAAGTAGTTAACCTACCTCCTAGACAAATTCCAGCTGGGATTCGGGAAGCAGTACAGAAAGAAATCCAAAAATTGTTGTCAGATGGGATCATTGTTGAGTCCACCTCTGAGTGGGCTAGTCCTTTAGTACCCGTAAGAAAGAAAGATGGGAGTGTCCGCATTTGTGTGGATTTTAGGTGTCTGAATTCAGTGACTCCTTTGAGACGTTATTGGCTCCCTTCTTTGACAGAGATATTGGAACAGGTTGGGCCTCATGCATGTCTTTCCACACTTGACCTAACTGCCGGGTTTCACCAGCTGGCCATGGACGAGTCCTCAAGTGAGTTGACCACGTTTGTATGTCCATTTGGCAAATACAAGTACCTTAGGATGCCTTTCGGCCTTAAGAATGCACCCGCTATTTTTCAGGCAGTAATCGAAAGTGTCTTGAAACCTGTTTCTAGTTGCTGTAGAAATTATGTTGATGACGTCGTCATCTATAGTCGCACTTGGCATGAACATTTGACACACCTCAGACAGGTTATAGGTTGTCTTGGTGCCTCTGGCTTGACTATTAAATTAAGGAAATGCTGTTTTTGGCGCAAGCACTTGCTCTATTTGGGCCACAAGATTGGTGCAGGGTTGTTGGCTGTACCAGAACACAGGGTGTCCTCATTGGCAGGGTTTGCCAAACCTGTCACAAAGAAACAACTAAGGTCATTCTTGGGGACCGTCTCCTACTACAGGCGGTTCATTCCTAGTTTCGCGGACTGCTCGGGCATGCTCACCCCGGCTACGTCTCTCAAGGCTCCTCTCCAGATCGCCTGGACTGAGGAGATGACTGCTTGTTTCCGTAAGTTAAAGTCATTGTTATGTAGTGCATGTGTGTTGATTATCCCAGCTCCTGATGATACTTTTATCCTGCACACGGATGCGTCTGGTGTTGGCATTGGAGGCTGCCTACACGTCAAGAGGAGTGAACGAGAACTGCCAGTTGGGTTCTTTTCACGACAACTTAAAGCCGCAGAAAGAAATTACTCAGTTACTGAGTTGGAGTGTCTGGCGATCATAGCATCCCTCCAGTATTTCGAATACTTCCTGTATGCGAAGGAAGTTACAGTGGTGACCGACCATAAGCCATGCCTGGCCCTGCTCGATGGTACCGGACTTAATAAGAGGCTCCTCAGGTTTGCCCTCGCTCTGCAGTCGTGGCAAGTCACACTAATCCATAGACCTGGTAGAGCTCACAGCAATGCAGACGGGATGAGTCGGCAGGCATGGTCAGAGAGTGAAGACAACTCCGCCCATGAAGTGGATATCAGATTTGCCCCAAGCCAAATCTTGGAGGGGGGAGATGTGGGCGGAGAAGAAGATAAGAGAAAGTGAAGAGGAGAAAGATAGAACTTAGAACTATTATATGTGTTGTGTGTCATCCATAATTTTGTATATTTTATTAGCACTGTGTACTTGTGTTTATGTCTGTATTTATTGGTGTATGCGTATGTCAGTTCATTTGAGTTGTGCCCCGGATTTCCGGTCGACCCTTTCCCATCGTTCCCTGCGCATGCGTGTCCTTGGTACATAAACCCAGACACGCATGCGTCTCATTAGTTCCCCATAACTTCGCAAAACCCCAAACTGATTTAAGACTCAGGGCGGGCTAGCTATAACTGTGGAGAACTCTGGTGGCAGCGGTCATCAGGGCCCCCAGTGTGTGCGTGTGTCTCTGGTGTCAACCAAAGGATCTGGTGGTTCCCCTTGTTGCTGGAGCTACTATCCCACAGTTACCATTAATCAGGTAAGAGAGTGATTTTGTATTTGTTTTGTCATAACTGCTATTATAGTGTTTGCATGAAGTAAGCTAAAAATAGTAACATTTTATGTTACCTAACTATCAGGCTCGCTCGCCATTTGTGCTCAAGCACACCACTAGTTGGCGAGCGAGCGTAGCGAGCGAGACAGTATTAGGGGTGGATAATGCAAAATCGGGTATATGTTATATATATGTATGTTTGTATGGATGGTACGTATGCTCTTTAAACGCGCGCGCGTGGAACGTTTTTCTCCTAAAAACACGGCTATTTAGGCTTGACTCCAGTTTATTCGGAAACTACAGCATTAAGCAAACCTTACTTTATACTTAAGCTCCAAAGTATGAGAAAATTCCTGCTAAAACGCTTGTTTTCAAGACACAAAAAGTTGATTCGACAGGTTACTATGGCATTGAAGACCCTTTTCCAGACTTAATTTCAAAACTTCGCCGTTTTATGGGGGGTGCGAGAGTGTGCCGGTTGTTGGTTGTCAAGAGCCGTTGGTAGTCAGAATGCCGTAGTATTAATGCTATGGAAGCTACTACTTCTCGAGGGAAGCTGAGATAAGTACGCAATTCCATATTTGTTAGCTAAATATGCAAAATTAACTCTGGCCTTTCTTTTTTGTAGTTAAGAGCTATAGTCAACAGTGACTGGTAAATTCAAATAGTCAGATTGGCTCAAATGTGGTACTACAAAAGTTACCACTGCTCAAGAAAATGAGGTAAGAAAGTAATTTTGTATTTGTGTGCTAAAATTGATTGTCTTTTGTTTTTGTAGGTGAGAGCTTGTCAAGAATTCAAGGTAATTCAGTTGGTCAAAGTAACTTCAATTTGATACTACAGAAGTTATCAATACTCAAGAATGATGTAAGTAATTCCATATTTGTTGGCAAAAATTACAA
>WLWD01003726.1_pt1 | contig 33722 bp, 28 predicted proteins | sample 6712731 | NCBI WGS metagenome assembly WLWD01 (sample SAMN12718690, study PRJNA576275) | sponge metagenome | isolation source: marine sponge | host: Mycale hentscheli | place: New Zealand: South Island, Marlborough, Capsize Point | collected 2014-11-01
CCCCCATGCCTCCCATGCAGTGCCCCACTCACCCCCCTGCCTCCCATGCAGTGCCCCACTCACCCCCATGCCTCCCATGCAGTGCCCCACTCACCCCCATGCCTCCCATGCAGTGCCCCACTCACCCCCATGCCTCCCATGCAGTGCCCCACTCACCCCCATGCCTCCCATGCAGTGCCCCACTCACCCCCATGCCTCCCATGTAGCTGAGATACTGATTGCCCAGGCCATAGCTGTAGTTGTTAGCTGCAGACCCTCCCATGGACTTGGATCCTTCATAAGTGTGCTTGGTGAAAGCAGACGTAGCTCCGCCTCCTATTCCAGATCCACTGTCTCCTCCAGTAGTTGGTAGAATAGCAGACTTGGGAAGAGAAGAACCATACATCTTGCTACCAAACTGGTCGTGGTGGGTGGACGAACCAGATGACCCGCCCCCTGATATTATGTCTTCGTATGGAGCAGATGATCCAGTGGCTGCCCCGAAGCCACTGCTACCGGCATGATGCTGGTGCTGGTAGGTGCTCAGGTTGGAGGCCGTACCTGTAGGCTTGGGAGCCATCTGCAATTACACACAATCACACAAATATACTTCAATAAGTTACACCACTCTTTTACATTACTATTCCTACTACTTTACTACGATTACTGTTATTATTAACCCATTTACCAGCAGGTTTATGACGACCAATGTGGTAACTTAATAATTATATATATATTTTACTCTTTTTCTGTAGACAAGCGAAGAATTTTCATAGCAAGTTAACACAAAACTATTTACTAATATCCAAAATAAAACAAAGTACCGTAGTCCATAAAGAGAAAAGCTAAGAAGTCAGACTTACTTACTAATGGTGTGATCTTGAACTCAATTACAGACAGTCGCGATGCTGCCACAGAGTTGTAACAAGAGTATATGGCTTCTCCTAATTACCAAATTCTGAGCTTCATAGCCTCAATACAATAAAAACTTTTTTGGGGGTGGATTGAAGCTCAAATGTAAGCGTTCCGCAGCCACATTAAAAAATAAAATAAAATACTGATGCTTTCATTTCATTTTTTACAGGAAGTACTACATCACAGCAACGTATTAAAAAAAAAAAAAAAAAAAAAAAAGTCATATAATTTTTTTAAAAATAATAGTACGGCGCATAAGTTGCTCTTTCAAAAATGTATGGGAAATATCGCTGTTCAATTGAAATCGCACAGGAAAGTGAAATAGCGCGTAACCAATTGAAATAGCACGAAAACTAAGCAGAACTAAGCGAAATACCATGGTAGCTTAAGTGAAATAGTACCGGTAAGCGCGCACACGTGCAGCTTTAACCTTAGAAACGTACAATTTGAGTAGTTTCTAGTTGGAAACAATGTCATTCTGTAACACAGAAGCTCTACCCGTACTAGACGGAATGTTTTTTTCTTCAACAGATTAGGAGGAGCCGCACATTGAAAACGAAGTTCCAGAGGAAGCTAATCCTGAAATAAGGAGATAGTGAGTGAACGATACAGTGTATGTAGCTACAATTGCAAATGATTTTTAAAAAGCTGGCCTACTATTAGCGAGTGATAGCACGGGTAACTTGTGCTATTAGGGGTCAATAGCACGAGTAAAGCAATTGAAATAGCACTCAGCTTTGCCTCGTGCTATTTTAATCGCGTTACTCGTACTATTGATCCCAAATAACACTGTTACCTGTGCTATTACTCATACAAATCAGAGAAGTCACAACTATATGATGTGCCGGTGAATAGGGTAATGCACTACTACTATTATACCATTACTACTACTATTACTACTGCAAATACATTTAAAAGTAGAGACTTTCTCCAAACCACACACACAAATTCTAATAATTCAACACGTATCCCATCCCTTACATTGTGAGGGGCGGAGAATCCTCCATGGGGCATGTGATACATGTGAGAGTAAAATGGATACGGATAATTCATGAAATGAGCCGGCAAGTGTTGCCCCTGCTGCAGGCCACTCCCACTTCCTTGTTGCCCACTGCCCTGAGGCTGTTGATGCTGCTGCTGCTGGGAGGTCACAGGTGTGGTCCCATCGCTGGTCCCGCCCCGACTGTACTTGCTGTGGTCGGACATAGCCCCGCCCCCATACGTGGAGGAAGGGGCCAGGCTATGGTCTGAAGACGTGTTGTAGTAAGGCAAAGAGACAGGAAACTGGCGACTAATCTCTTCCGGATAATTATGGGGGTACATTGGCTAATACAAAATAATTAACAATCAAAAACTGTATAGCAATATAAACTTGAGTTGATACTGTAATTGTGTAAACAACTGGCACAAACATGATTGTCGAGTTAACTCTCGCACTTCTAATAAAACACACACTCCATTTAGCCCCACTCCTTTCAAACATACTAAAACACGACAGGCTTGCTATACTTTACATATAGTGCATTAAAAATTAAATAATCGAATTTTGCAAAATAAAAATTTACTTTATCATGAACTAAATTCACACACACACACACTCGTAAATACATACATATATTTAAGAAATGCAAATTATATTTGAGCACGTGTTAATTCTCACCATGACTATGGGAGGAGGATACTGCACTATAGGAGGTGTGTGGTACATCATATTAGCTGTGGCCGCAGCGAGCTGTTTACTGGCTGCTACAACATACACAAAACAAACAAGATACCATTTTACTGTGCAAATTACAATTCAACAATACTATACTTAAGGGTGCTGTGACACAGCAACGCGGCGTGTACCAGAAATGCCGAATGCTCGCAATAATCGAACACCGCTTAAGCGGGTAATTCTAAAGCTTCCCACCCACAATTGATAAACCTAACCTCGTGGCTCCGCCCCCTGTACAGCTGCTTGCTTTTTGTTTCTCAGTAGCTCTGTAGCTTTGTTGAATCAGTACTTTGTTCTTCTTGTATACCACTAGATCTGTGGCTAGCAGTGCCCCACAGTATCTCCAAGTTATGACAGGTGAATAAATAGCCACACTAATGACTGCATACTCCAATATTTTTTATTCTTGTAGAAAATATCATGTCAGAAGTTCCAACTTCATAGAATACAACAGATAATAACTGATTATGTGATTGAAGCATATGATTATAATGACTATTGTGATATTGAATAATGTATAAATTTAGGGGGAAAAAAAGAAAAAGAAGATATTGAGTATGCAGATATCCAGTGAACTCAGTAGTACATTCTAAATAACTGATGCACTAGTGTATAAGCTTATTCAAACAATGACTGTAGAATCCAGTTGGCAATAAGTTGTTTACTTTGGATGCCAGACAAGAACACTATTTACAAACACTATAAAGTTGGCTACAAAAATAATCTCTACTATATTGCCTCGTCTACTAGGATTCTCAACTAGCGAGGGAGTAAACCAATCAGTTAATGGGCAGGGTTTGTCAGCAATCAGCTTCTCCTAAAGATTGCGAGGTTTTTAGATCTGAAACCTATTTTGTGAAACTCCTCAGAATCTAATAATGGGAATGACTCCAAACTTCATATAAAGGTAGACTTTGACCTTGGGAACAAAACAGTCGTTTTAATTTTTTTAAAAAGAAAAAAATGCCGGTGTACTGCCGAGAAAAGCAAACGAACACAATCAACTAGACAAAATAAAAAAGATTAGAGAAAAACTAAAGCGAAGCTTTTGAAGACAATCAGCTAATGAGGCAGAGGACGAAGAATCAGCCCGCCAGTAGCGGTACCGTCGTAGGAGTTTTGGATTTTATACTTGAGGCTTCAGAAGCTTGTAGTGGAGAAGAAACACAGTACCAACTTCTGTTGTTGTTTTATATATATATATTTAGTCCACTAACAGAGTTCTTCAGGGTCCACTGCTAGCCATATCCCTACAAACAGTAAAAAAAAAGTTAGTTAGCCCTAGCAACCAAAATCTAATTAACACCAAAAATATGCGTGGGCGTTGTCGCAGCACCCTTAAAGTCAAATGTAATCAAGTGTTTCATCTAGAAAATTTTGTTTGGGAAAGAAATTCAAACCAGTTCAGTACCCAATAAATGCCAAGTCACGAGGGAAAGGGGAAAAAATTAAGCTACTAAAACTAAATCTACCATGATCGAGAAAGTGTATTAAAAACAACAAAAAAAAACAAAAAAAGAAAAACAAAACAACAAAAAAGAAAAAAACAACGAACAAAACAAAACAAAAACAAACCAAAAACAACAACAAAAAACAACAACCCATGACAGAAATGTGATGGTGACTGTGTGGGAGGGAGAGGGGGGCCTAGTACTGCGTACATCAACTAATTAAAAACCAACAACAACAAGTCCTTATCTCCTAATCCACAGCAAACCCTAGGAGGCACATAAACCCATCATAGTCCAATAACACTACAAGATACATAAGACTAATAACACTGACGTCCACTTACCTTGTTGCTGCTGATGCACTGATGTGTGCTGTGAGAGAGCACTGTGGGGGCCAATATGCTGCGAACTGCCACTCCCACGCAAGTGGGAAGAGCTAGTGCTGGTAGAACCAGATGCCATGCCAACGCTGGTGGGCATGCTCACTGAAGTAGGAGCTGATGTTACAGAGGAAATAAGAAGGTCTGAGGATGATGAAGTGACCAAGTGGCTGTGAGAAGGCTATAAAAGTAGGTAAGGTGTCATCAAAGACAATACAGAAAAATACCAGCCATCCCAACATGTTGGGACTGAGACGTGTTTGAAAACCGAACACTATAGAAAATGTAAGGGGCGTGGTCAAACAATTCTTCATGACTGCACGTGCTAATGTTAGATTATGGGTGTTGAGTTAACTGAAGTGTTCAGATAACCGACACCCTACTGTGTAAAACAGGTTCAATATCACTAGTGTGCAAAAACACGCAGACTCATTTTTAAAAAGCTAACAATATAAATAAGATGGTCTGAGGATGACGGTGTGACCAAGTAGAACACTAATAAACCTGCTATATCATAATCTATCTGCCATTACACTCCCCCACGCTACACTCACACGTGAACTAGGCAGTGAAGATTGCTGATGAGGCATATCCAAAGGCTCGGGCGTGTGCATCTGAATAGACACAGAACCGGCAGAGTTGCGAGCGTCTGCCAAACCTCCCCCAGATGCAGACCGAGCACTGTTGGCCCCTGTAGAGGTAGCAGAGGGACTAGCTGAAGTGTTGATAGACAGGGCCATGTGCTGCTGCTGCTGAGGAGAAGGAGAGGGCAGAGACTGTGAGGATTTGGAGGACTCCATACCCGGCATAGCGGCTGGACGAGGGAGACCTAATGCCAAGGGAAAATTAAGAAGATTATTGGTAAACATGACGAAAAAGAATTCATAACTCCTACTAATTATGTTTTGACTAGAACATTGGCGTTCAGGGTAAAGGAGTTGATGTGATGACCTCGTCCTCAATAATAGAAAGTCGTGCGGTAGTTTCCCTGGAATGCTATGCCAGTCTTATTCACACTTCTAAATTCTTACTTTGCCCCAGCCCCAACTAAAACCAACACCTTAAAGTCAACAGTCAGGCTGCGAAAGTGATAGGATTGACCAACAACACTTTATAATTGTTTCTATCATTACACAGACAGCAAAAATAATTAAATAATAGTTAGGGAACTGTCTCAGAAGGAACTGAAAGTGTTATGTTGTAGCGTCCCGAGTGCAGCGAGCGTGCTACACTTAGGGCCTGAGGGACCCTAATTACAGTAGTTCACAACTGCCACGCAGCGCCTAACACACCCACCCACATAAATACAATTTCCTAGATATATACCATACAATACTTGACCCAAAAACAGATATTTCTCACCTGGTGGAGCATCTAAAGGAGTCTCACTGGCTTCCACTGTCTCCACACGAGACACAATGGAGCCCGGGCCTTGCTCACTGCGATGGGTGGCACTTACAACAGTCCTCTGCTCTGTTGTTGAGTGGGCAGGGTAAGACTGGGCCACACCCACTGGTGAAGATAAATCCATGGGGAGAGGTTGGCTGGGAGGAGAGGTCTGGGCCACTACTGATAAAATACTTGGATCCTCTGCAAGTCTAAAGCAATAAACAAAAAACAAACAAACAAACAAACAAATAAATAAAATAAATACATCATCAACAAAAACAACAACAACAACAAAAAACAAACAAACAAAAAAACAAAACAAAACCCCAATAACATTGAAATCCTAAGTCTAATATGCCAAATCAGCAAGAGATCTGATAGTATAAAAATTTAATTACACACACACTAGTGTGTATGGGAGACGCATGTAGCCACATAATAAGAAATTAGTTGGCAAATAGTAAACACTTGACATGCATTCTGTGAAACTACCACATGCACACAACTTAACTGCTTCACTGGGGCGTGTGGTTGATGTACAAAACACTGTCAGAAACAATCCTGTCAGCTGTTCTACTAGTATTCAAACAGGTGAATACGCCACACCTGATTATTGTTGTTGCTAACTGGAAAATGTGCTATGAAACTTTCTCATTCATAATACAATTCTTATTCACCAAATCTTTTTTATACGTAAGTAAATCTGCCACGCCTCCTAACAACTACAGACCAAACCATTCACTTACACTAACCTTTGAACTTCAGTGTATGTAGCAGGTCTCTCTGCAGACTGGGCAAACTCAGTAGAGACAGGCATAGTTGTGGTGGGTGTGGTTTCAGGCTCCTTCTGAGAATCTAGTCCAATGAAGTCGATACCAAACTGCCCAAACTACACACACACACACACACACACAAATATAAGAGCTAAAAGATATTGTAATGAAAAAGTGTGCATCACAAATTTAGTCAACCTTTGTGACGGTAAAGTAATGACCCCACCCCCCTCATATATTGTTCATTGAACAGCCAAACTACTAGAGGTTCGTATGGTAAGTGCCAGCTCAGAGAAATCCACAGCTGGTAGACGAATGCAACAGCAGATACAAATCTCACAGCATTGCACAAATGAGAACTGCCACAGTTCAGCTTCACATTTAATATATATAGGCCCACCAATGTAATATAGTGATTACATCACCAACCTGATATATATATATATAGGCCCACCAATGTAATATAGTGATTACATTACCCACCTGATAGCTCTTGATGTGTGCTTACAAGTAGCAGCTCATCTAAGCTACTTTATGTTCAAACTGTATTAGGGTTCACAGCACTGGTCCTAAGTTACATCACTATAAAAGCAAACCTCCAAGTCCAGCATGTCTACTCCTCCAGGCATTTCCACAGGCTTGGTGGGGATCCTCGAGCGGGCCAGTCTCTTAGTCCGTTTTTGAGTGGCAGATTGGACGTTTGCACTACCACCTGACAATGAAGATACCGGCGGCCCTGAGATCTTGCTAGCTGTATCCTCCGTTCTGAACAGAAGTGGGAAATGAGAATTAAATATCACTATAACATTAAGCCAATTATTTCACACATAGTTACGCTATCCAAACTCTACCTCTGGTCTGAAGCCTCTGCACGCTGTAGAGCTCGTTCAGACCCCTCCCCCACACTCATCAAATTGGGTGTGATCTCAGCAGGGGTACTTAACGCCGGCAGCTGCGGATGAGCCTGGTAGGAGGAGGCAGGTGGTGGCGACGTGGGGAGAGCATCCGGGAACAGATTCCCCGTGCAACCTTCGTCCTGTCTGGACTCCTCCCAACCATGTGACGGAGGAACCTAACAATAACCAGCATTGCATAGTGACACGTTGTAACTAGCATTGCATAGTGACACGTTGTAACTAGCATTGCATAGTGACACGTTGTAACTAGCATTGCATAGTGACACGTTGTAACTAGCATTGCATAGTGACACGTTGTAACTAGCATTGCATAGTGACACGTTGTAACTAGCATTGCATAGTGACACGTAACTAGCATTGCATAGTGACACGTTGTAACTAGCATTGCATAGTGACATGTTGTAACTAGCATTGCATAGTGACATGTTGTAACTAGCATTGCATAGTGACATGTTGTAACTAGTTTTTCCCCCATTCTGGAAATTAGCACAACAAAGCTTAGCTTCCCTCTCACCTACTGTCTGGGATTCCCAAGAAGAGCTCCAGACAAGTCTCAGAACACTTAATCATATATTGTCCATTTCCCGCGTATCACCCCTTTCCACATAATGAACTTAATCATATTCATACCTTACCTGTAACCACCTCACCCTAGCTTTAGTCCCTTATTATTTCTGTAATTCTTAACTTTAATATAATGTTGCTTTCCTCTGTCTAACTGGATAAGACAACTTCCAGGCGTGCGCTCTTTTAGTCTGACTTACGAGACTGCAAGCTACCCGGCCAGCGGTTGAGTTAGTCTTTAGATTGCGCCCAGATAAGTTAGCATCCTGGTCCTTCGCCAAACTACTCTGTTCGGGTCTGCGGGTTTGTGATCGCCCGGTTGCATACCCTTAGTCCCGTACATGACATCCGGGAGCTACAAAGGCTCACCGGATCAAGGTCAACCAAGGAAGCGATTCAACACTTCTCCAGCCAACACGCAATTGAGTGGAAGATGATCCCACCCAGAGCTCCACACTTCGGGGGGCTCTGGGAAGCAGCCGTCAAGTCGATGAAGATCCACCTCAGGAAGACCACCAAGGTCCAGCGCCTGAGGTGGGACGAGCTTTACACGATCCTTACAGCCGCAGAGGCAATGATGAATTCCCGTCCCCTGGCACCAATCCACAAGGATGAGGCCGAAGAATCAACCTACCTTACAGCCGGACATTTCCTAGTTGGACGCCCACTCCTGGCATTACCAGCCAGGACGCCCTCGACTAGCCCCACAACTCATCTCCGTAGGTGGAACTTGGTCAACCGACTAAAAGCGGACCTATGGAGAAATTGGACCTCCTCGTACTTAAGCTCGGTGGCTCACCGAACCAAGTGGCTTCACCCCTCCCGTCAGCTCAAGCCGGGAGATCTTGTATTTGTCAAGGACGAAGCCCTGGGGGTCCAGGACTGGCCAATCGCGAGAGTCACCCATGTACATCCAGGTGACGATGGTATTAACCGAGTTGTTGATATCGTATGTCGTGGTCGAACCTACCGACGTCCAGTTGTGAAACTCATCCTAGCCCTCACCGACGAGGACTTAGAAAACCCCTCGACGTCCACCAACGCTGAACCAATTCAGCAAGAAGAATAGCCACTCTACACCATGCAAGCCAACCATACCACGTACCAGATCGTCCGATCTACACCACCCTTTCCTGCTCGCCCCCGGGAGTATGTCTGGGATTCCCAAGAAGAGCTCCAGACAAGTCTCAGAACACTTAATCATATATTGTCCATTTCCCGCGTATCACCCCTTTCCACATAATGAACTTAATCATATTCATACCTTACCTGTAACCACCTCACCCTAGCTTTAGTCCCTTATTATTTCTGTAATTCTTAACTTTAATATAATGTTGCTTTCCTCTGTCTAACTGGATAAGACAACTTCCAGGCGTGCGCTCTTTTAGTCTGACTTACGAGACTGCAAGCTACCCGGCCAGCGGTTGAGTTAGTCTTTAGATTGCGCCCAGATAAGTTAGCATCCTGGTCCTTCGCCAAACTACTCTGTTCGGGTCTGCGGGTTTGTGATCGCCCGGTTGCATACCCTTAGTCCCGTACACCTACCGGTTATTCCCTAGGGATTTCAAAATGTTTTGCATCAGGTATTACTTACTCAGCTGACAGGTAAACTCCTTCAATAATAAAACGTGCACAAACCTCTATACAATGGTTATACTGTTTTCTTCAGCATTATGTCTGAAGCACAACTTTAAAGTGTTTTAGAGTTGCTTGGAGCACTAACAACTGAACAGCAAAACTGCACACGATGAGGCAAGTTGATCTGGCAAACATATTCCTCTCCCTTCTTAACACAAACACACGCAATCCCTCCAGCCCACCCACCTCTTCTGTGCCCTTGTCAGGCAAGGGTGGACTAGTGACGTGTGTCTCCCAAGATTCTGTACCGGTCCAGGACTCTGTGACGACTGGGCCGGTCGAGGATTTGTTCTGCTTGCCACCTAACCGTGAGGTGGTGGAGGAGGAGAAGGTGGGGTCTGCCTCACCGAGAGGTTCTGTAGTTGTGGCTGGCAGAGAGGGAACATTCTCCCATTGATGTTTATCTGGATACACACATACCAGTACCAGATACAGATGTGACACCCAGGATGAAGTTAAACTGTCACATTAATAAATCACATCTGGCACTCTAAAAGTCAACATTTTGTTAAACTTCCTACTACGACTACAGAAATATAGGTAAATGGTTGCCAGCACAACCTATTATAACGCTCTCCTGGGCAGAGCATTGAAAGTAATTTCCAAGTGTATTATTGTATCAACCACTCATTTGACACGTCTCTTTCAGTCTCATCTTTGCTACTCTAGAGGACTTGCATGATGACAGCACATACATCGGGCCACGCCTACTTATGGCATCACTGACCCACCTGTACCACAGAAAATGCATTCGTTTATCCTACCTCAGGCTCTATTTCTTGGGAGAGGCCTCATAGCTTGCAGTAGAGCTACCAAATTGCAGAAATAGATAGATTATGAAATTTCCAACACACTCATACAAACATTTGGATGGTTGGGTGGTGCAGTTGTGGAAAAAGAGATTTTTGTGCTATATTATATAGTTCTTGTCAGAATTCATTGACAGGTATTGCTGTTGCTGTTTTCCCCCCTCAGAACCGAGTTATTGCTACTGGTGGAGGGAGAGTGAGTGAACTAGCTGTTGCCTGGAAGTGACCTGGTGGTTGTTACTGCTAGCATATGAAGTTGCTGGTTTTTCTGGGAACTACTCTGTTCTAGCAGCACCTTGTATTGTTAATAAAGTCAGTAAAAGTTTGAGGGGTAGCGACACTTGTTGTGTTCCAGGACGTTAGAATAATAGCTACCAAAATATATACATAAGAAGTTGCCTTCTAAAGTCACCCAAAGACAAAGTATTAAAGGTAATTTGGACAAACGATGTTAAAATAATGGAAGTCATTCCTTTTGATAGCCTTTGTGATGTTTGTTCAAAACATTTCAATGGTGGAATTTAAGTGTGATATGTCTGCTGCTATTCGATTTAATTTTTATTGCTTCCACATCCAAACACTCAGAAGAGACCTGAGCCCAGAAACGGTAATCCTCCATGAAAACAACTGAGGTCAGTACAGATACAATTGAGAGCATTGCTCTTTAGTTCAGAGTTGGCATTGGTTCTGAGAAGAACCACAACAACACCACCTGTCTATGGATTATGAGAACTATCTAGCAAGTAATTTCGCTTCCCATTTTTTCACAACTGCACCACCCAACCATCCAAATATTTGTATGAGCGTGTTGGAAACTTCATAATCTATCTATTTCTGAAATTTGGTAATTCCGCTGCAAGCTATGAGCCCTCTACAGCAAGATATAGAGCCAGTGGTAGGATAAACCATTGACCTGCATGCTCCACTCCTCCTGTTTCTACCTCTCCCTTCATCACAGCTGTTGTGTTGGTCTTCAATTGCTCTGGACCACAACTCTGGCTTGATGGGCATCAATTTTGAATGTACGTAACGCCTGTCACGAATTTGTGACTACCGTCTGCCAAGGGTTAATACATACTCAAATACTATTCAATAAATCAGTCCAAACCTTCAGAGTTGACAAGCACTATAAACATACGTAGCTTAGTTCAATGACATGAACATTTTAGAAAAAAAAGAGAGCGAATTATCTGAGTTGAGATACAACCATTAAGCCAGCTTACACAGACTTGCCATGCTATCAATTCCACAATCTAACCTGTCCTGTCTCGTCTTTGACGTCCTTTCCTGCTATTAAAACCACTCCCTCTGTCTCCACGATCCCTTCGCTCATCCAGACCTCTCCGATCATCATTATTGCGGCGATCTTCTCCACGATCACGTCTCTCTCTCCTTCCCTCTTGTCGGTCACCTCTGTCTCCACGATTACCTCTATCATTGCGATCTCCTCTGTCATCTCTGTTGCCACGGTTACCTCTGTCACCCCTGTTGCCGCGGTCACCTTTATCACCAAAATCCCCTCTGTCTGCAGGATGGCTTCGATCCCATTTGTCTATGTGATCTGATCTGTCACTTCGTTCTGCTCTGTCGCCACGGTTACGATCCCACCTGTCACCGCGATCATGATCTGATCTGTCAGCACGGCTACGGTCCCATCTGTCTGCACGATCATGATCTGATCTGTCAGCACGGCTACGGTCCCATCTGTCTGCACGATCTGTTCTGTCACCTTGATCACGATCCGATCTGTCCCCACGCTCTGACCTGTCAGCACGCTCTGGTCTGTCAGCACGGTCTCCGCCAGTAAAACTGCCTTTTTCTTTTCTTCTGTCTCGGTCCAAACTGCAACAACATTCAAGTAATGGTACATGAGACCTCTGATGATGAAACAAGTTTAACTCGTCTTTCTGTTTCATAACGTTCCCCAAACCAACAAACAATGCTACATCCTCCCTTAAGCTAATTGAATCAGCTCAGCCAGCACACATTGAAACCAAGATATTAAAAAAACAAAAACAAAAACAACAACAAAACCCCCAGAAGTTCTAGGAAGCCTGGTGGTATCCCTAACCTGATACTAAAACTGGTCAGCAGTTTTCCCACACATTGAATTAGTCCTAAGACTACACAACATTGCTCAGCACACATGTACATGTGATAACTTCTGTCAGTCAGACGACAGCAGATATCATAAACTACAACAGGATTTCATACAGGGGTAGGGACGCCAGCCGCAGTTAATATAGTACAACAGCTAAAGTTGAATTCTATGGAGTAAGATTATAAAATCATGCACGTGACCAAGGCATACAGAATATGCACATATTATAGGGCTGCAATTTAATAGCTATAAAAAGTGTGCAGTTGAAAGACCGACTCCCACTAGTGTGGAGGGAGGTGTACACTATGGTGATAGCTAGCTCATACAGCAACAATTAGACAATGCACTGAACTTGAAGAGACGGTGCTACATTCAAACTGCAGTACATGCTATAGGAACATGAGGAAGGTTTATGACTAAAGACATTAGAAGTAGCGATAAGAAAATCCTCCGGGATGCGACACAAAAAAACACAACAAACTTAACAAAAGACACTTCACACTCTGTAATAGCAATCAGTGAGTATGAATCTTAATGAACTACACTAACACACCCTTTTGGTTTGTCCTGCTGCCGTCGTCCACTCTGACTTCTCCCTCGACCGTCTTGACCCTTCCCACCTTGTACGCTTGTGACACGCCCATTCTTGGGCGGCGCCCTGCTACTTCCTTCTGTTACTGTGACTCCTCCACCGTAGGATTCTCTTGTATTGGCTGCAGCTGTGAGAGAAATGCAGAGAACATGACACATGTATGACGTAGCTACGTACAGTGAAACTGAAATAATAAAACTACTCTGGTAAAACCCTCAGCACTTGGTACTCCAGCACACAAAACCAAACAAAATCACATAAAAATTCCTGCAATAGCTTCTTTATTTGAAGCGTGTAGACAAGTAGATGGACGAGTTAAGGCCGGGATTCAAAATGAAGTAGTATACACTCACACAGACATAAAAACAAACAAACAAAAACGACAAAAGCCATTAGTCCAGTGTACTTAACAAGAACTGCCATCACAAGTAGCTGGGACTTCCCCTGAGCTCGCTATGTACCTCAACGAGGTACTTATTATACCATACAATACTCTATTAGAAAGTTACTTAATGTACTATTCTATACACCATAAAGCCAATCAGATGAAAATGGTCAATAAATAACAAATTCATCAACTAAAGTCCATGACTTCTCATTTCCACCTTCTCTATGAAAGGATTACCCAATTCAAGTTTGATTATAGCTTAGTTGCACTTATTATTTAAAACTTTCATTATTTGAATAATAAAACTATTCAGTGAATGGAGAGGATACAAGTGCTAACACAAAAAGAATGATCTTTGATCCAGCTAAATGAGGTAAAATAAGCAATAGAGGATCGACTGCCCATTCAACTACTGATACGAATAGTTAAACAAGATTATGAATTGACCATGAGCTATATAAAATTAGTGTGCCACAATAAGCAGTTATAAATAAATCTGTTACCTCCATAATTTAGACTATGCCAAGCTGTCATGTGCACATTAACTCAACACCACCACTATTGCTTAACAAGTCATTCCCGTGCCCTTGACCAACTCATCCCTCAACTCCATCCTAACCTGCTTTGCTCGTGCTGCCCTTGGACCCTGGCCCTCTTGATTTAGATGTCTTCGAGTCTCCAGGAGCTACAATATGATCTGAATCACCCACAGCCCTAAAGCCATCACGCTTCTTCCTATGCCGTCCTGTTGTAGTCCATTCTCCCTAAACACCAACAACAACCATAAACAAAACACTTCACACAATAGAAATTTAAGATCAGGTATTACATTTTGAAGTAGTAGATGCAATAAAAACTGGTATTGCACTCTACACTGTAGGTAAAGTGAGCTGGCAAAGCCTAGCTGATTTACTTTAATTTGAAATAAAGGATCTGGTAAGACATATGGGTTATCAGCATTGTTAGACAAAATATACCAGTTTCAAGCACATTGGTGTCACTAGTAGACCAATATCTTCAACATCCTGTACTGAAACCTTACTAGTATAGGATACTTAAATAAATTCATAAAGGAAACACACAAGTTGAGTGACAAAGTATAGTCTGATAAGCATATATACTTTGAAATCCTAGTTTGTGCCTCAGAAAAGAACATGGAAAGGGTTGCATTATAGTTACCATCATACTTTGCGGCACATCAACCCATACACTTACTCACATCCGAAAATTTATGAACTCTATAAATGTGATTGCTTCACTTGCCAATTATAAACAGCTTGTTTAATGTCTCTCTCTCTCTCTCACACACACACACAAACACATTCCAAAGCACCCACCGCACTGCCTCCATTTTCAGTGTCCAAAAGAACAGTGATGGCCTTCTCTACGTCAAAGTTGTTGTCGTGCAGTGCTACGCTGGCCTCCTCGTTGCTCCTGGAGGAAGCTACGAGTAGCACTTCCGTGATGAGGCGGTCCAACTCTGACACAGATACCTGGCGTGTGCTGTCGTCAAGAATACGGGCCATTTGCAAGGCCTCCTGAGGGGGCTAATAAGAAACAATAACAACAAAACAATTCATAAACACTAAAAACTAGTTTATAACCGAAGACTTAGATGGGGACACAACTTCAAGATTCTTACAGTTTCTATGTACCAAGACACTGTGTGTCTATATACCTTGGTACTATTGTTCAATATTCATGCAGAATACACAGCTATGTGTGTGTCGTTCCCCCCCTTAAACTAACTGGAGTTAGCTGGCTGCTGAGAAGGGGACATATTAGCACTGAGAGTATTACCACAATGCTGTATGGCCAAGCAGTAAGCCCAAGGCACAATCATTACAATTTTTTTTTTAATTGAATACAAGTACATATACATATTAAATGACAGCCAATTCATTATCACTACACACCATTAGTTCCTGTAGTTCAATAAAAATCCGAAGGAGAGACTAGATTGCTTGACTAAGTCAGTCACACCTAGTATTGTATTTACTGGTACAAGCTATCACTGATATACGAAAATGAAATCTCAAACCTCACCATCAGACTCAACACGAGAGAAGACTACTTCTTACACTGTCCTTACACTGTTTAGCTAGTCTCACACCAACACAACAGCTACAGGTGTAGTCTCACACCAACACAACAGCTACAGGTGTAGTCTCACACCAACACAACAGCTACAGGTGTAGTCTCACACCAACACAGCAGCTACAGGTGTAGTCTCACACCAACACAACAGCTACAGGTGTAGTCTCACACCAACACAGCAGCTATAGGTGTAGTCTCACACCAACACAACAGCTACAGGTGTAGTCTCACACCAACACAACAGCTACAGGTGTTTAACTAGTCTCACACCAACACAGCAGCTACAGGTGTTTAACTAGTCTCACACCAACACAGCAGCTACAGGTGTTTAACTAGTCTCACACCAACACAACAGCTACAGGTGTAGTCTCACACCAACACAGCAGCTACAGGTGTTTAACTAGTCTCACACCAACACAACAGCTACAGGTGTTTAACTAGTCTCACACCAACACAGCAGCTATAGGTGTAGTCTCACACCAACACAGCAGCTATAGGTGTAGTCTCACACCAACACAACAGCTACAGGTGTAGTCTCACACCAACACAGCAGCTACAGGTGTAGTCTCACACCAACACAGCAGCTACAGGTGTTTAACTAGTCTCACACCAACACAGCAGCTATAGGTGTAGTCTCATACCAACACAACAGCTACAGGTGTAGTCTCACACCAACACAGCAGCTACAGGTGTTTAACTAGTCTCACACCAACACAGCAGCTATAGGTGTAGTCTCACACCAACACAGCAGCTACAGGTGTTTAACTAGTCTCACACCAACACAGCAGCTATAGGTGTAGTCTCATACCAACACAGCAGCTACAGGTGTTTAACTAGTCTCACACCAACACAGCAGCTATAGGTGTAGTCTCACACCAACACAGCAGCTACAGGTGTTTAACTAGTCTCACACCAACACAGCAGCTATAGGTGTAGTCTCATACCAACACAACAGCTACAGGTGTAGTCTCACACCAACACAACAGCTACAGGTGTAGTCTCACACCAACACAGCAGCTACAGGTGTTTAACTAGTCTCACACCAACACAACAGCTACAGGTGTAGTCTCACACCAACACAGCAGCTACAGGTGTTTAACTAGTCTCACACCAACACAGCAGCTATAGGTGTAGTCTCACACCAACACAGCAGCTACAGGTGTTTAACTAGTCTCACACCAACACAGCAGCTACAGGTGTTTAACTAGTCTCACACTAACACAGCAGCTACAGGTGTTTAGCTAGTCTCACACCAACACAACAGCTACAGGCACATAGTGTGGCTGGAACAACCACTTAGTCTAGCAATGGTGTCAAACAAACAAACAAAACAACCAACAAATAAACGTAGTACAAATTTAAGCTCCAGCAATATCTCAGTCACTCGTTGTCTACCATGTGCGCTACTAATTCTCATCATCAATTCCACATGTTAAAAGTCAACAAATAAGTGCCGGCTTCAAAAACTGGCAGAAGTGGATCACATTCAGTTGCCATTGCCCCATCACTGAAGCAAGTTGTGTGCAAAGACAACATATATTCGACTCAGAATGACACCAGCTCAGTTTGAGATGTCAGACTGGGTGAAATTAGAGTTAGACATTTCACTGGGCTCTTGCAGTGAGTGATTCACTGCTTGGTTGTCTGAGAGCTACATCTCTACCAGTCATACTAACTTGACTCCCTGGTCAAGTTAATATATATATGGTGTATTAGTTATACTAAAACTGTAATAAGCGGGATGATAAACTCTAATACCTCACTTCTACTAACATTGTAACTGAATACGCTTGCTTATACACTTAACATTAATAACTTAAAATGTTATGGGGAGAAAATCCCACACCCCCACCTCTTATGAGACACTGGCAACAGAGTTCTGGTAACTCCCCTTCCCCTCCCAGCACAAGGTATGAAACAAAGCTCATTACACATTCTATCCATTCAACACTTTCAAGAAACTTTGCACCTTGCAGCATCTTGTGCCAAAGACCTCTCTTGACTTGAATGGACCAAACCATTCCCCAATATGACAAACAATCCAGTCAGTGTTGCACCACAAACACACCACCACTAAACTGCTCATGTCCTTCCCATGTACTCAATGCTCATCTTCCAGCATCACACACACACACACACACACACACACACACAGAAAACAAATGCTTATGGTCCTGGTCCTATGCTTTATACAGCACTTGTTAAAGTGAAAATTTCCTTATCAGGTTGTACTTTGAAGTACATTAACTAAAAAATCCTGGTTGTTTGATGTACACTATAATTATGCCTAATTATAACTTAAATGACCACAAACAGTCGCTTAAACAAGATAAGTCTATCTCAAATCTGCCCAATACTATCAAAGGGGGAGGGGGGCTCTAATAATCCTCCATATTAGGTGTACCACCCAATTTTCTCTCCTACATTCCCGTTAATCCAACCATACAAAAGTCACTGCCTCAAAGATGATACTTGTCCCTTAGCCACATATTACAGTCTTCTTAATGTAAAGGCAATACTGAACACCCCTACAAGAACAACTCACCATAGCTCTGTTATGACTTAATGGCAGTGGCTGTTGTTTCTTGGAACTGCCAGTGGCGCCACTACGTGGCTCGCTAGCTTTACCGCTCATTCCTACCATCAACTTGCGCTGTCTATACCTTTATCCTAACAAGACAAAAAAAAATACACCTTCTAATTAAAGCCCACTGCAATGAACGGAAGCAGAAACTATTATGAAAAAAAACATTTCCCCAACTGACAACTCGAAACTATATCTTACCCAAAGAGTCTAATTAAATATCTGATTAGTCCCACTCGTAGATCCCGACCGTGAAGAAAAGAAAACTCTAACCAACAAGGTTACAGTACATTACTTCTACCGACATGTGATTTCAGTGTGAATGTGGGCGTGGAAGACAGTTCGCGGTTTTGCCTGGGAATTTATAATCTATACGCATGCGCAATACACATTGACGCGGATTGCGCGGGTGGATGGCCGGGGTGCTGTTCACTCCCACCTCCCCTCCCATGGGGTGCCAAATGAGAGTTTGTGTCTCCATATTTTTTCTGGTGTCTCTCCACTTTTAACCTAGGTATGAAAAAAATGTGGAGAGGCACTAAAAAAAGAAGTGGAAAGACACTAGAAAAAAGTGGTGAGACACAAAAAGTAATGCAGGGACACTTAAGTGAAATATTGCATTACAAGCACCTAATACACAATCACCATTAACAATGATAGTCTCCTATTGTGTGATCACTGTTAGACTGCATGAATTCATAACAACTGCAGCATAGGAAGCCTAATAAGACAATAAGGTATTAACATGTTAGCTATAATCATTCCGGCATTAGCCACTCATTATCAGTCTCAGTAAAACACCAGCTAGCTACCCATCAACTAATCATCCGCAGCAGTTATACCATCCACAGCAAGTGATAATATCTACTGCAGTGACACTAGCAACAACAGGAACACAATCTGTAGGGTTTCTACTGTCAAATCTACACAATTCATCCCAAAATTTTTCCTCAGAGTAGTTGAGCTAAGACGACTAAGACAGGATTAGTTTCTTTAGTTGGCTATTTAGTTTAGCCCCACCCCCAGGAGGCAACTTTGGGGGAAAGCCACCCCTCTTCTTCTAATGGCGGCGGAGCATCAAGAGACGTAGCGGTTCGGTAAAGGGTCTGGCTACGCCAGATTACTCTTCTTCCGCTCCGCCGCGATTGAACCGTTTTATGATCTAGAGGTAAGAAATCGTCAAACTCTTTTCCAAGTGCTAGACCGCACCCACGCCGCATGGTCAAATTAGCCAGCTCTCTTTTCCACATAAAACGCCTTACCAGTTCTTTTTAGCTCTAGTCCATAATCGCAATGTCAAAGAATGTCTGTAAATTTAGAAACGTCACGTTTAGGCGACTGGAGACTTGGTTGCAATGGAGTTGCAGTTCAAAGAACATTACTACTACTTTATCTCCACCTTTAAATACAAATAATATTGCAATTAATGCGACCGAACCGGTTGAAGAGACGGTTGGCGTGAACGGTGAAGACGGTTGCAGGGGCGAAGAGGTGGCAGCTCCATTGAAAGAAGACAAGCGCAAGTTAGTAACTGGTGTAGGTGTTCTCAAAACGATATCTGGGGAAGGCTCTTCTAAAATTCAAGGAATGTACTTGAAGTCTGGTAAAGTGAAGGGTAAAATGAAGTCTGATACAGTTCCAGTGGAAGTGCTTCAGCCGAAGAAACTTCAGTCACAGCCTTGGAAATCAGTGAATAAAAGCACAGAAGCAGCAGTAATTGGGGGCTTGCGAACTTACAAGGAGCATGCGAAGTGTGTGGCGGGCACTTACAAAAGGAAGAAAAACTTTTATTTGACTAGTTTACAGAATACAAACTTTGTTCACCAGGATTTTAAGGTGAAAAGGAGGCGAGTATCAATGCCTCTGTCTGTACCATCTGTTCTTGGCATAACTGAGGAAGAAATGCAATCCAAAATAGAAGCAATGATGTTGGCAGGATTCACAGATGAGGAGGCGTGGTCTCTGGTGTGGGGATTCCCCCAATGTGTATCCGTAAACTGGAATAACTTGTATCGGACAGTGCGCTACTTGATGGGAGAGGCGGGGCTCAGTCTGAGCGTTGTGGCTGCTCTTGTGGAGAAACACCCATACATATTCACCAGGAACAGCGATAAGGTAATTAGTGGGCGTGGCACAGGCAACGACAGCGTAGTACTGCATGGATGCCCAGAAATGCCGTAAATTGTCCATCCCATCCCACAGTCCCATGGGACAGTGAGACATTCCATGGGATGTCCACGTACCCTTCTTTGCCCTCATACTAACAGTTTAAGGCCTTTACCTTCCGTAATTTTTAAGGCTGATAGAACCAAGTGGACACGCTCGTTCTTAGCCATTAAATTGGCAACTCTGAGGAGGAGGAGGAGGAGGGGACATTTCCACTTGCAATGGTGTCGTTTGTGTTGGTTTATTGTTGTTCATTTAATCCTTTGCGTTGATTCAATAGAAATATCAACATCTTATGTTGTGGTTATTACTGAAAGAACGTGTCAACTTGTTCCAGAGTTAACTGGCATTTTTAAACTTGTTGTGCAGGTCATCAGCTGTCTCAGACTATACCACGAGGAATTGGGTCTTTCTGCAGGCAATATAGGTAAAGGAGTGCGTGCGTACACAGGCAGTATTTACATGAGGTATAGCAGCACATGTAGTGGCGGTAGAATAATGCTGAAGTCTCTCCGGTTAGATTTTTTTATTTGTACTTTTGTTGTCATGGCAGCATTCCTGTTAAACCACGCCCCTGCCATCTCGTACGGTCCCCTGATCCCGCGAGTGTTGGGTGTTCTGAAGAAGATAAAACTCAGCGGACACATAAGTGGAGACGCCATGACACAGATGATAGCACACTGCATGGTGGGTGTGGTCAGATTTGGTAAAATTGATGTGGTGGGTGTGGTCATTAGTAAAATTGGTGTGGCATGATTCAAAATTTAGTGTGTGTGTGTGTGTGTGGTGCCCATAGCTAGTGGAGACTCTTCCCACAGAGCTGAGTGATAACTCCATTCTGCTGGCGTCAATCTTGTACTCGTTTGGGGCGGAGCCTTGGCTGGTCCTCAAGCATGATCCTGACTACTATCACCAAGACGGTTAGGTGCAAGTTAACGATACGGAGATAGAGAAGTTGGGCTGCGGTAATTTGAAGTGTATTCTTGTTAAATTATCTTGTTTGAAATGCTGGAATGACTTAATTTCTGTTAAGTTTGTTGGAATAAAGTGGGTTCTACTCCACAATAAGTTTATTTTTGCAAAGTTATTAGACCCTCCAGGGTTTGATACAGGATTTTTTGCTAGGAGGGGGAAAAGTCAAATAGCGACCTTATAGTTGTATTTTTTTTGTCCTTGCAATACTAGTAAGGTAAGGAAATTAAACTTATTTTAATGGAGTAGGTATATCATTTTATGGATCACCAGTTCCAGTTTGAAAGTTGCTTTTAGCACTGGTCATTGTGAAGCAGCTGCCTGGTTGGTAAGGGTATATTTGTTGCTTTGGCAGACTGTAGAAGTTGCTGAGTAGTAGCTAATCGATATCAGAAAGTATTTTAGGAAAAAGAGACCTTGTGGCTCCAAAGGAAGTGAATCCGAACCAAAAAAAAGTAAATGTGATAGCTATCAATCGGTGGAACACAAGGAACAGATTCGAGCAGTGCAGCAGAGAGAGAGTGAGGAGGTGAGGGAGGAAGTGAGGAAGAGAGAAAAGGTGAGGAAAGAAGTGCAGCAGAGGGAAGAAGGGCCGCAGAGGGAAGGAGTGCAGCAGAGGAAAGAAGTACAGTAGAGGGAAGAAGTGCAGCAGAGGGACGTAATATAAAGATGAACATTGGCGGAGGCAATCCCAAACTAAGCTCCAACCTAAAGCATTCAAAGGCTAGCCTGAAGAAATTGTACAAATCTAGGCTTACCTACAAGAAAAGTTGGGAGGAAAAGTATTTTTTGTATGTTTTAATAAGTATAGGTGAAAATCATGGGGGGGGGGGGGGGGGGGGGGAAATCCCAGGGCCCCCCTCCCCCCCCCTCTGTATCAAACCCTGCCCTCTCCCATCAAGATATTGTAGTAAACACAATACCAGTGTTTCTTGGTCCAATGACACCTATTATGGGGTCAATAAGCAATAGAGGAAATGGTTGACATTAATTATTTGTAGGGCAGCAGCTGCTATCCGTCCTGGAGGCGTTGTCAGGGAAACCACTGTTTCTGGACTGGATGGATGTTGGTCTGATTGTTACTAAGTACTGCACTAGTATGCTAGGCGTGGCCAAGGTGGGTGTGTTCCAAGGGTGTGGGTGTGGATTATGACTAATGGTATGTGGTTTACCAGGAAGAAATGGAAGCGCATTTGAACAAGTTGACAGAACTAGCTGGCGATGCAATGTGTCTCCCAAAGATAGTGAGGGCATAGCAAATGTACACACATACACACACTCATACTGTTTTTGTTGTTGTTGTTTGTTTGTTTTGTTCACCTCTCTTAACAACCACTTTTGTAGCTCAAGATGAACAGTTCTCTGCTTGACCCCAGATGTCCACTGGATGATGTCGTTGACTGCCTGAAGTGTAAAGGGTTTACTGACTCTCACATCAAAGCCATTGTAAGGAATGGAATGGCTTCTATGGTGAAGAATGTTGAGTTATTGGAACCAAAATTGAGGTAATGTGCAAAGCCCCCATTCATATCATGTACAAAGTCACATGGCTGGCAAACAGGGAGAAGGTTTCTTATTCTGTAGTGCAGAGCTGTCACGTGATTTAAACATGCACTAGCTCGTGAATGATTTATGTGGGGATGTGTGTTATACTCTGAGCACTGAACCAACAGTTATCCAACATTGCATGCTATTTTGGAGCAGAAAACTGAGGAAGAGACCATTTCACATCCATGATGTGTGTGTGTGTAGTGTCCTGATGGATATTCCTGGAGTGACTGCAGACTTCCTGACAAAGAACTACAGGTGAACAAATGTAAAGGGATCAGCTATTGGTGCTATTCTCTGACCACAATCAGAAGTGTGATAGGTTTCGTCTGAGCAGAGCGTTGATGACCATTACCGAGAGCAGTGTGTTGATGACTATTACCTAAAGCAGTGTGTTGATGACCATTACCTAGAGCAGTGTGTTGATGACCATTACCGAGAGCAGTGTGTTGATGACCATTACCTAGAGCAGTGTGTTGATGACCATTACCTAGAGCAGTGTGTTGATGACCATTACCTAGAGCAGTGTGTTGATGACCATTACCGAGAGCAGTGTGTTGATGACCATTAGAGCCCATTACCTAGAGCAGTGTGTTGATGACCATTACCTGTGTTGATGACCATTGCAGAGCAGTGTGTTGATGACCATTACCTAGAGCAGTGTGTTGATGACCATTACATAGAGCAGTGTGTTGATGACCATTACCTAGAGCAGTGTGTTGATGACCATTACCTAGAGCAGTGTGTTGATGACCATTACCTAGAGCAGTGTGTTGATGACCATTACCTAGAGCAGTGTGTTGATGACCATTACCGAGAGCAGTGTGTTGATGACCATTACCGAGAGCAGTGTGTTGATGACCATTACCTAGAGCAGTGTGTTGATGACCATTACCTAGAGCAGTGTGTTGATGACCATTACCTAGAGCAGTGTGTTGATGACCATTACCTAGAGCAGTGTGTTGATGACCATTACCGAGAGCAGTGTGTTGATGACCATTACCGAGAGCAGTGTGTTGATGACCATTACCGAGAGCAGCGTGTATACCTTGAGCTGCAATTATTTTTTTATATTTGTAGTATTAAAGTGCTAATATCATGAACATTTTATTTTTAGATACATTCTCTCTCTTTAACCCTTTCACCGGTAGATTTTTAAAAAGAAAATATGTAAATAGATTTAAAAAACCATAACATACTAAACATTGAAAAAAGTACCTAGCAACCATATATTCATGTAGCACACTAGTTAGGGATTTTGAAAAACCGCATGTATGTTGCCTAGCAACAAACCACAAAAATTTAATTAATGTTTCATAATATTTACTGAATTATTTTAATATAAATATCTAATATGTTGATTATACAATTAGATTTACATCTAGATGATTGAATTATATTTATAACTAGAAAATGCTCGTGTAGCATTGGTTGGGCGAGCGTGGGCATGAGCACGCATGAGCCATATGCGCAAATGGGATGCGCTCGCGTTTAAAAGACCACGTATTCAGGATGCGCAAATGGAAACGACGTATCGCGTTTTAACAAGAGAAGTTCTGGAATGCGCACGCGCGTTTAAAGGACGACGTGACGTATTCAGGATTTCCATAGACTACATCTTAGAGTTGCTCGCTCGCCAATGAAAAATCTAAAGTTTTACAAAAATGTTGCTTATAATGAAAAATCTGTAAGAGTATATTTCAAAAAACAATTACATTCAGGTGCAACACGTAAATGGACCTTGCAAAAGGAGCATTGAATACGAGATTACTATGCTCTATTAGCTAAACCTAGAACTAACTATCCTTGCATTGCTAAGCACAGCTATCTAAGACATGCCCAGTGTTTATGACTCACCTTCAGCATCTGAAGATTCAGACCCATTGCTAGTGCTATCATCAGAAGAATGCACAGCATCTTCTAAAGCTTCCACTTCCCTAGAAGTAACTGTTGGCGATCCAATGAAAGCAAAAATATCTGTACTGCTCTCTTGCAAGTCCCTTTATCGCTCTCCGCTTCAGATAATCCAAACTTGTTGTCGAACAACAAACTAACAACACCGTCTGCACTCAGCCACGAAGCCATGCTACCGCTGAGTAGGCCAATAAGATTTGACGGAATAGTACGGCACGGTTTCCTTAGTTACCGTATACCTGTGCGTTAATAAAAATTATATGCATTAAGGCTAAGCTTAAGCTCTATTTTGGTGTTTAAAACAAGTCGATGGCGTGAGCGGTTCATTTTTTATACTTCTTTTTGTGTCGATGGGTACCTCGACCGCCATATGGCGGTTATACCGGTGAAAGGGTTAACAGGCTACTTTTTTTTAACAATACAAATTCAAAAATGTTTGGCTGTCACCTGGAATCAAACCCAGGACCACTTGCTTAATGCACAAGCACTCTGCCACTGAGCTACGACAACCATCAGGCAACCAAACACTCCAATTTTGTATTTATATTGTTGGGGGTTACTGCTATGCTACAGTCTCAATACAGAATTGAAATGTTTGCTGGCTCGTCATAGCTCAGTGGCAGAGTGCTTGTGTGTGCAAGCGGTCCTGGGTTCAATCCCTGGTGACAGCCAAACATTTTTAAATTCTGTATTAACCTGTGAAAGAGAGAGAATACATCTAATGTGAGAGAAAAAGAAGACTGAGAAAGAAATTGTAAAGTGATAAATTGTTGTTTATTTTTATTTGATGTAGATACCTGGATATGATGTCAGCAGAAGGAATAGAAGCACGGGTCCAGTTTTCCAAGAATAACAAGGTCAGTTTAATGATCTCAGATTTGGTGAAACAGATCAAACGTTAATTCAAAATACAAAGTTGGAAGTGTTCATTGAAGGAAGAGGATTGTTGTTAGTTGGTTTGTGTTCTTTCTTTTGTTTTAGCCTGAGTTGCTATGTAGTGAAAGACTTGAAGATTTGTTGTCTAAGAATGAAAGATTCTCTGAGATTGTAAGTAGATGAGTGTTTTATCCTTAGTTGCGTACATGTGATTACATTCCCATGTCCCTTACGGCATGTGATGTGTGTGTGTGTGTTATCTGCCCTCTAGTGTGGTTGTCTTTATGACGGAGAAGATAGTGTGAGAATGAACGTCATCACTAACAAGGCAACTGATGATGCAGGGAGGAGATCTAGGAAGAAGACGGAGTTGTGGTATGTAGAAAGATGGTACTGGTTTGAGAGCATGTATATTATACAAGTTGTATCAATTCCCTATTAGACGTTGCTTCTGTGATATTGGGTAAGGTGTGTCTGCGAGATTGGGTAAGGTGTCTGCGAGGTTGGGTAAGGTGTGTCTGCGAGATTGGGTAAGGTGTGTCTGCGAGGTTGGGTAAAGTGTGTCTGAGGTTGGGTAAGGTGTGTCTGCGAGGTTGGGTAAGGTGTCTGCGAGGTTGGGTAAGGTGTGTCTGCGAGGTTGGGTAAGGTGTGTCTGCGAGAAGGTGTGTCTGCGTTGGGTAAGGTGTGTCTGCGAGGTTGGGTAAGGTGTGTCTGCGAGGTTGGGTAAGGTGTGTCTGCGAGGTTGGGTAAGGTGTGTCTGCGAGGTTGGGTAAGGTGTGTCTGCGAGGTTGGGTAAAGTGTGTCTGAGGTTGGGTAAGGTGTGTCTGGTTCTTTGTCCAGGGACAGATCTGCTGTTCATTTCATCAGCGGTGAGCTCTACTGCAGTGGCAAGTGGAGGACAATGGAATCTCGAGTCCCATCTCTCCTGGGCTCAACAGTAGACGATGCACGATCTCGGCTGAGAGAGCTCAAGCATCATTCACTGCAGATGAAGACTGGGAGCTCGTCCAGTGTTCATGGCTCTCTCGCTCAGCAAGTGCTGTTCTTCTGTCTTCCTCTTGCTGTGGGCGTGGACTATGACAATGCTGTTAGAATGTTTGACACTGGCGATGATATGACCCTGTACCGGGTGCTGCAGAGATATCCTTTCTTACTGGCACAGGACCACTCAGTGGTATGTTAGTACAGGCCGAGGGAGAAGGGCTGGTTATGGTTGTGATGTGTGTGTGTGTTTGTGATGTGTTTAGATTCAAACTAACATCAAGAAATTGCTGCAGATATGGACACATGGAGAATTAGGTAAGGATCATTGAGCTGAACTAGTGCTACAGTGTGTGTTGGAAGTGTACCTTACCTAACTCCACACCATATTTAACTCTTTGTTACACAGTAAGCAGTATATCGTTGAGGGTCACTTTGGAAGTTGGTTCCAGGCTAGACAGCCTGTTATTCTCTTGAAAATCCCCATTTTTCTTTTCAGAAAGACTCTGAATATAGTTTATTGTCCACAATTGTCATGTTTTTAATACAGCTTACCCGTGGACTGCCATCTACATACGTATTTTAACCAGTTTGCTCTTTGTTGCGAGTAGTAATAGTCTTCACCTAATTCTGGTCATTGACGATCGTATTTACTAGATGGTATGTATGTGTGTTGTTGTTGTTTTTTGTTGGCAGTTAGCATCTTGCTCCAGTTCCCGTTGCTATGTTGTGTGCCCCTCCTCCCTTCTGTCTTTGAAAGACTTCGTGAATCAGTTGTCTCCCGGGAAATTCTCCATGAGTCCCTTGTGATGGTCCTCAATCATGCCATGGTAATTGTGAGGGGATAGGAAGGGTGTGGCATTTTTGGAAGAAGGGCTCCTTACCAAGTTTCTTCAAGTAGTTCCACACGTATTTTATGAAACGTAACAACGTTTGATACTTAGCAAACCTAATAGAGATTTTGTAATTCATATTATTTGAAAATGATTTTTTTTTTTACTATTTTCCTTTAATTTACTCATCAAAATAGTCTAATCTTTCCTCATCTCAAAACTCTGCCCACCTTTTGCAGCGTCATCACTCCAGCTATCTAAGGCCAATTCCTGTGTCGCCTGACAACGTCTTGCTGAGCTCTGTCTTGTGCAGATTTGGGGTAGACCAAAACATAGTCCAGAAAGCAGCTTCCAAATATTACCAGCAAAATGGTGAGTGAGGTTGAGAATGCAGTATCTTAAAAGGCTTTTTTTTTGTCAGTAAGAATGTTACACATCATACACATCAGTGATTTCATCAGTGGGCATTCCCCCCCCCGTCCCCCTTATAGAAATGAAACCGCCTTAATTTTCAGAAACGTTGATTTGACCTTTGTGTTTGTAGCTATGTTTAATTGCGTGCTGTGGAGGTACAACTATGACCATTGTCTGTGTTAGAATAATATAATTCTTTTAATTTTCTTCCCCCAGCTTCATGTTAGTTTGAAAGTGGTCATGTGTTTTACAGGTGATCAACTATATCATGTGACACAATACCTTCAGGGCGGGCCACTATTCTTGAAAGAAAATGAAATAAGAGTTCTCATAGAAGAGTGGCCTAACCTTCTCTGTTCTATCCAGCAGGTAAGGTATCATCAATGCTACATAGTGACTCTACTCAGGAGAGTTGTGTTTAGGAAGAGTTGAAGCGTGGTGTTGACCATCTTCTGACAGTTTTCTCTCCGGAAGACATCAGACAAAATGTGAGTGTTGACCTTCGTAGGTTTTTGTTTTTGTAGCTGATGACCCCTTACCTTCCTTTACATATGAGGAAGGAAGAGGCTAGGAATTGAGTAATGACCTCTGAACTTCATAGAGACATGATGTGCTCTTATTATAGAATGCTGTATTTCTACCACATTCTAGTGTATAAGTGACTGTCTGTCACTATTGTCGTCACAAATGCTTAGCAAGACCCTTACCGATTGCTGCACGTAGCAATTGGTGCAAAGTTTAGCTACACGAGACAAGCACACAACTTGTTGATTATTATTTAAGATCTATCAGATTCCAAGCACAAGATTTGTGGAAGACTCTAGACAGACAATTGAACAAGATTGATCCCAGAGTGAGGTGTGGTGATTTCATATGTTGTTGATAGACAGGATTTATTCAGGACTTGTGCGAGAGCTTTGTCACAATATGTTTCTTATTTCTTTTGATATACTGTCTTCTGTGATTGCTAATTTATTAGTGGGATAATCTAGATCAGTAATTATTATCTGTGGCAATCTTTCATAAAAGTACTGAATCGAGTGTCACATTCAGTATGTACGTGTGTTTGTTTGTAGTTGGGGGCGTGTGCTAGCGTAATCAGTTCTGGTGTCCTTGTCACGGATAAGTTACGTGCTATAGAAGAAGTGGGTGTGGCCAGGACGGCTATTGAGGAGTTGTTTAGACAACGCCCACATATAATTACAGAGACTGTGGACGAACTTCAGACCAGAGCCAGGTATGGGATGTGTGTGTGGGTGTTGGGTGTGGCCTGGCCTTGTAGCTAAGCAGAGAAATTCACTATGAGTAGCATTGGGAAGAGTTTAGTGCCACCAGTTCTGGGAGTTGGTAAGGTGTCATTTAAGTATCTGGCACATTGTGACAGCTGGCAATTTGAAAATTACTGATGGTTGTGTGAAGTTCAGGTGTTATATTTTTGAATTTTGATCTTTGTGAGTATATTGAAATAACTTGGCCATGGTAAAGCAATGGCCTAACATGTTCATTTAGGAGTGAGCTAATCTGTTTGATTTAATATTTTATTTAGGTTGCTAATGGATATCCCAGGAGTAGATTCCAGGTGCCTGTCAGAGCACAGCAAGTAAGAGTAAACCCTTTACCTAATAGTAATGTTACCTTTCAAGAAGTATGTAAGTTGTGAAACCCTTTACCTAATTGTCATATTCCATACAGTTCTCTTAGTCTTCATGACAGCATTTAAAATTTGAGGATAATCAGTTCCAATTTTGGGCTACACAAGTGATGAATCTATTGGCAATGGTGGTTGGCGAGCGAGTGAAGCGAATGAGACACTATCAGGAGTAACTCGATTGAAAATTGGGGATATTTGTTTATATATATATGTTTGGACGTACGTATGTAATTTTTGTTCTTTGACCCTGGGATTTTTGTGTTAGTTTGGTGGTCGACCCCGTCCCAAACTTTACTAAACTGAATCCTCTGGTTTATCGATCATTACCCGTATCACCTTAGAAATTGAATTGTTTATCGTTTTGAATTCTTTTGCGGGTGCAGTTGAACTTGGAAAACCTACCAGAGTTCCATTTCTATTTGAGTTAGTGGTGGTGGTAATTCAATGCGCTCTTTGTCACAGTTATAAGCCCTACGCAACAGTATTAATTTGAAAATGTATTGTCCGCTAGACTAACCGTGTAGATAAGTCTTGTGTAGGTATGTCCAGTTGTGTGAAAGTATTGTGCGTTACAGCTTCTACTTAGCTAAAGAATATCACAAAGAAAACGTTTAAATAACATGTATTGTTTCGCTGCTTTTTGTTGTTGTTTTTTTTTTGTTGTTGTTTTTGTTTGTTTTTTTCAATTCAAACAGTTGCGACAAGTGGTTACTATGGCATTTAAATCGAATCCCTTTACCGTATAAACGTAATTTAAAAACTCGACATTATTTTTAGTAGCTTTGAGTGTTAGAAGTTAAAATCAATCATATAACAAGAGTGTAATTTTAGGCTCACTCGCCATTTGTGCTCAGGCACATCACTAGTAGTAGTAATGTAACTGAGTGTGTGTGTGTGTGTGTGTGTGTTAGATACCTGTTGTGCACAGTGGCCTTCATAGAGCAGAGACTGCGTATTGCTAACAGAGAGAAAGTGAGCAGATCCACAATACATTTAACACTATCACTCTGTGCACATGCTCACTAACTTCATCAATGAACATTGTATGTAGTTACAATTGTACCATTAAATGGTAGAATCGAGTGATCTTTCCTTGTGGAATATAATCTATGCTATGGCAAATATCATTTAAGTGAAGAAACAGTTACCAGGTTTGACCAGTAGGAGCTGGAATATTTCTCAGGAGTTGAAGTTGAAATTCATTTTAAACTATGACATAAAGTTTAGCTTGACTACTACTTGACTACTACTTGACTACTTAACTACTACTTGACTACTACTTGACTACTTAACTACTACTTGACTACTACTTGACTACTTAACTACTACTTGACTACTACTACTACTTGACTACTACTTGACTACTACTTGACTACTACTTGACTACTACTTGACTACTACTGACTACTACTGACTACTACTTGACTACTACTGACTACTACTGACTACTACTTGACTACTACTTGACTACTACTAACTACTACTTGACTACTACTTGACTACTACTTGACTACTACTGACTATTACTTGACTACTACTGACTACTACTTGACTACTACTTGACTACTGCTTGACTACTACTTGACTACTACTTGACTACTACTGACTACTACTGACTACTACTTGACTACTACTTGACTACTACTTGACTACTACTTGACTACTACTGACTACTACTGACTACTACTTGACTACTACTTGACTACTACTGACTACTACTTGACTACTACTTGACTACTACTTGGCTACTACTTGGCTACTACTTGACATCTACTTGACTACTACTTGACTACTACTTGACTACTACTTGACTACTACTTGACTACTACTTGACTACTACTTGACTACTACTTGACTACTACTTGACTACTACTGACTACTACTTGACTACTACTTGACTACTACTTGACTACTACTTGACTACTACTGACTACTACTTGACTACTTGACTACTACTTGACTACTACTTGACTACTACTTGACTACTACTTAACTACTACTTGACTACTACTTGACTACTTCTGACTACTACTTGACTACTTGACTACTACTTGACTACTACTTGACTACTACTGACTACTACTTGACTACTACTTGACTATTACTTGACTACTACTTGACTACTACTTGACTACTACTTGACTATTTTAGACAAATGTAGAATTTTGTGGCAATTCATTTTGTTCGTCTGTATTATTTGTTGTTTTTTATTTTTTGTTGTTTTTTCATTCAGCCTGAAATTGCGAATGGTTCGCACCTGGAAGATTTGCTGTGCACTAATGTCAACAAATTTGCCAAGAATGTAAGTGCCAAGTGCTCATGCTCACTCGCTCAGTGTGTGGGTGTGCCATTGGGTTCGTGGGAAGGGATCAGTTCCTGTTCATTTTTAATTAGTGGGTGTAGGAAATTTGAAATAGGGTTTTAAAACTATTGTTCCTATTTAAGCATAGTAAAGCACTATCAAAGGAATGGGTGTAGAATGTAATGGGTAAGGGTATTGAATGTGAGGGGTGTAGAATGTAAAGGGTGTAGAATGTAAGGTGTATAAAGGTAAAGGGTGTAGAATGTAAGGAATGTAGAATGTAAAGGGTGTAGAATGTAGGGGTATAAAATGTAGACTGTAAGGGGTGTAGAATGTCAGGGTGTAGAAATTTGAAGCAAAGGGTTTGTGGGTTGGATATACATGTGGCCTATTAGTACTTTTGCTCGCTGATTTCACCTGCTTTTAGCTAATAGTCGTCACCGTTGTTCCTTATATTCTACTAAATGTAATGATCCTTTACCCAATATTGAACACCGTTGTCACCGTCATTACTGACAGACATGGTTATCTCCTTCAAGATTTGACAGTAAATTATTTGGTGTAAATTTAAAAATTACTTTGTTTGGCAAAATATTTTTTACGTACTTAACTAATTATAATTGCACTTTGTATACAACTTTCTGCCTAATTAACTCTGAGATATGGGCAGTTTATGGTACCATAGCAACCAGTGTACTAGGCATGCTCAATGGGTTTTAAGGAACTAATAGAGCGTACATGAAGTCTAAATTGTGGTAGTAAATGACTCATTCGTTGGAACAGAAGTGTTTTAAATAATAGTTTATTAAATATTTGTTGTGCTTGTTTTTTGTGAGTTTCCTTTGTTTGTTTGTGTACATGTTTAGTGTGAGATCACTCTATATCTAGAGAGCCATGCAGCCTGTGAACCAGTTCCCTCATGCTCTCTTCTCCTAGCTGGAGGTCAGAGTCCGTAGATAGTTCATTCCTGTGTTGGGGCTGTCCGTCACTAGTCGTTGAGATGACATTCGTGTCCACACCCAAGTCCTCCTCACACACGACTGCCTGGTTCATTTCCCATTCATCCAGGCCTACTGAGCTGTCCAGTAACCTATGGTAACAATTACACAATGCAAGGAATTTTATTTAACTGGAACCATGTCTGGTTGTCACAGCAACAATAAATTGACACGGCTATACTGTGAATTGTGTAATTATACTAAAGCCTTAGATACCTTTTGTAATAACTTCGTGTGTGTGTGTGTGTGTGTATTTGTAGTTAACCTTACTTCCTGAGTAGCTACTATAAATTACTTATTATTATTGTCACAATTCAGTTAGTTCTGAGTTCTGCTACTTTCTTATGAATACAACTTGATAAAGTGTTATCTGGTGGACCTAACAACCATAGAACTGCCCACTTTACAATACCTTTCACTGCTATAAACGTAAACATATCAAGACAATACAAATTATATTATAGACATATTTAATGCCTAATACTAGCCAGGGTGCGCACGCACACACACACACGCACATACTCTCTCTCTCCCCTATCTTACTCGTCGACTTCTCCTTTTCTCAAGGAATCACTGTGTCTGAATCGACTTCCCTTCGCACTACCTGTAGGCTTCCAGTACGCTGCGACAGGCCATTGCTGGCTGGGATGCTGTTGAGGAGGACTGAGGAGGAGGAAATAGAGGAAGAGGAGGGTTACTTGAGACATGAGCAGCTCAGCAGATTCTGATTCAGTTTTTGTTAATCATTTCTTCCATTTATTTTTTTTTTTATA
>WLWD01004388.1_pt1 | contig 33722 bp, 31 predicted proteins | sample 6712731 | NCBI WGS metagenome assembly WLWD01 (sample SAMN12718690, study PRJNA576275) | sponge metagenome | isolation source: marine sponge | host: Mycale hentscheli | place: New Zealand: South Island, Marlborough, Capsize Point | collected 2014-11-01
CAAATTTCTCAATGCGATCAGTGATAATATACTGATGCAACATAGGCACCACTGGCAAATCCACCCCCATCATTAAACCTACCTCCCGGCACCAGGTTCCCGCTGCATTGACAATGTGCTCAGCACGAATATCGCCATTTTTGGTGTGAACCAACCACTCCCCATTGGTTCTCTCTATGGATTCCACCGCATTTTCCCGATAGATTTTCGCGCCTCGGTTTCGCGCACCCTTCGCCATGGCATGAGTCGCCTAGCTTGGATCAACATAGCCATCTAGCGGCTCATGGATAGCGCCTAACAAACCTTCAGTCTGCACCAAAGGGTAAATATCCTTGAGCTCCGAAGGACTCAAAATATTAAAATCAAACCCAGCGAACCTACCCAATCCCTGGACATGTTTAAATTCATCCATTCGATCCTTTCGGGTTGTCACCCTTAATGCCCCGGTTGCGTGAAAACTCACGGGCTGCCCGGTTTCTTCCTCCAACACGGATTTGTAGAGCGCCACGCTGTGTGCGCGTAAATTCATGATTGTAATGTTGTGAGCGTAGTGAGTGCATAATCCTGCGGCATGCCACGTTGAACCCGCAGTCAGCTCATTTTTTTCGACCAGCACCACATCCGTCCAGCCAAGTTTTGTGAGATGATAGATCAAAGAGCACCCCATAACGCCCCCACCGATAACAACGACTCTTGCAGTGTTTTTCATCCGGTTCTCTCACCCTTTGTTTTCACTTTATTACAGTTCAGATCGAATCATGATTCCAATTAGACCAGAAAACCCTGTTTTCTCTTAGACCAGAAAACCCTGTTTTCTCTGGGAATAACGAATATCTTGCTCTTTCTGAGTATTCTAAATCCTAGCAAACCATAATAGTATGTGTTCCAACGCCGGATCTAGAGAACCAAATTCACCATGGGGGGCTTTTCGAGATCTCAGCTCCTCGAGCCAAAATATGGTATCGCCCACTTGATGAGATAGAATGTCATTAGTAATCTCATCGGACCAACTCAACACCTGAACTTCGAGCCTAGAAGCGCAAGCATCAAGCTCAGGGCCACTACCCGACAACTAATCGACAACTCATTGACATTCATGTTGAAATTAGCCATAACGCCCATCACCCCGAGCATCGGAGCCATAGTCAACAACCTCACTTTGTCGGCAGATCTCGATGAGAGCACAGTGGCATCGATACGGGCGGCATTGGATACACATCTGGTACTGGTCTTTCCAAATCAAGACCTAGATGCTGCGGCGCTGAGAGACTTCACCACTCACTTTGGCCCTGTTTTCCTCCATCATAGCGATGAAGGTGTGATTCACAGTGACGGTGTCCCCGAGGTTTTAGAGATGGTGAAGAAAGCAGACGGCAGCCGACTCTTCGGAGGGTCTGATTGGCATGCCGACGTCACGTTTCAACGTCCTGAAGCAATGTTGTCCGTCCTACATGCAAAAGAAATTGATTGTGCAACCCTACGTCTGTAACTTTGATTTAGGTTTAGTTGTTGTAGAAGTTTAGACCAAATCTGACACCGTATTAAATCAATCCGAGCGAAGCGAGGGTTGATTTAATGAGAGTTACCCGTTTTGATGTAGTTACCAAACAATATCAAAACACAACGAGGTAACTCTCAATGATCCATACTAACGAAAAAGTCATCAAGCATAAAGTCGGTTTACTGAATCTGGCTGAAGAGCTCGGAAACGTTTCTAAAGCCTGCAAGGTGATGGGATTGTCGCGCGATACATTCTACCGATACAAAGCGGCGGCGGATGAAGGAGGAGTCGAAGCGCTTCTTGATCGCAACCGTCGCAGCCCGAACATCAAGAACCGAGTCGATCCTGCTGTCGAGTCCATCGTGCTTGATTACGCACTGGAAGAACCTGCCCATGGCCAAAGCCGAACCAGTAATGAACTGCGTAAACGAGGTACCTTCGTTTCACCCAGCGGAGTTCGCAGTATCTGGCTGCGACATGGTTTAGCGTGCTTTAAAGACCGGTTAAAAGCGTTGTCTAATAAAGTGGCTGAGCAGGGATTGATTTTGACTGAATCCTAGGTCGCGGCCATGGAACGTAAGAAAGAGGACGATGTGGCCTGTGGTGAGATAGATACCGCCCATCCCGGCTATCTGGGGTCACAGGACACCTATTACGTCGGTACCTTCAAGGGGATCGGCAGAGTGTATCAACAGACCTTCGTGGACACGTATTCCAAAGTGGCTCATGCGAAGCTCTACACGACCAAAACACCGATCACCGCAGCGGATATGCTCAATGATCAGGTGCTCCCGTTCTACGAAGAGCACAGCCTTCCCATGCTGCGCATTCTTACTGACAGGGGAACCGAGTATTGTGGTCGAGCCGATCAGCATGATTATCAGCTTTACATGGCACTGAATAACATTGAGCACACGAAAACCAAGGTGAAATCACCGCAGACAAATGGGATATGTGAACGATTCCACAAGACCATTCTTAACGAGTTTTATCAGATAACCCTACGCAAGAAAATCTATGATTCAGTTGACGAATTACAGATTGATCTTGACGAGTGGCTTATCAAGTACAATACTCAACGAACTCATCAGGGTAAAATGTGCCTTGGGAGAACGCCGATGGAAACACTCATCGACGGTAAAGGATTGTGCAACCCTACGTCTGTAACTTCGGTTTAGTTTGAGTCATTATTGTCGTTCCACACGATATATCGCTTGTCGGCATTGCTCCATTCATCGTCAATCTCAACGAGAATGGCACTGACAAGCCTGAGTAAAGATGCGTCGTTCGGGAAGACCCGGACAATCCGGGTTCGCCGTTTAATCTCCTGCTGGATCGGACGCTCAATTCCATTCGTCGTTCTCATCTTTCGATGATGCGATTCCGGTAAATTGAACACGGTCAATCCTTCAGGAACGTTATCGAGCAGCCATTGCGATAGCTTCGAGCAGTCTGACTCGTAACGGGCCGCCAGTTGCTCCAACTGAGCCAGGGCCGATGCCTCGTCCGTCGCATTCCACACCGAACGCAATTCGCCACCAATCCGGCTACGAACCTTTGCCGTTGGGGCATGATTAATCGCGTTCTGTGCCAGATGAAACTGACAGCGTTGCCACGGTACACCCGGAAACACGGCACGCCTTGCCGCCTTCAAACCCGCGTGATCATCACTGGCAATGTAAGTGATGCCATGCATGCCTCGTTTCACCAACGACTGTAAAAACTCCCGCCAGTTGATCTCGGCTTCACTGGTGGCAATCTGCACACCCAGTACGCTTCGTCGACCATCCGGTAGTATTCCCACCGCACTGAGCACCGCGGCATCCACCACCTCATGATCCATCCTGACCCGTTCGTAACGCGCATCCAGTACCAGATAACGTATCTCGCCAAGACCACGATCCCGCCATACTGACAAGGCATCGTCCAGCAAAGCCGTCGCACGAGACACCTGAGTCGAAGATATTTTCTCAATACCGAACAGATCCAGTACCTTCTCCACACGGCGCGTACTGACACCACTAACGTACATCTGAGCCACACACAGCATCAACGCGCGCTCACTGCGTCGTCCCTGTTCCAGACACTGTGGATAAAACCCGGACTCACCGTGGTTACGCGTCTTGGGTATCGACAAATTCAGTGTCCCAAGAGTCGTGTCCACCAGTTTGGGTTTGAATCCATTGGCATGGCCCTGACGGTCGTTGCTGCGTTCGTGAGGGGCGGCACCCAGAAACTGAGACCGCTCAATCTGCATGGCCTGATTCATCATCGCGGTAATGACATCACGAAAAGCCTGGGGGCCATGTTGAATCAATTGTTCCATCACTACTTCATATAGGTTAGGGTAATCAGGTTGGGTCATTGGGTTGTCTCCACATTTGCGTAAGTCACAAACATGGAACGACTTGATGGCTCAACATTCAATACTAAAGCCTGAAAAACCGGCTTTGGCTTCGCTCTCTACGTTCACTCCGCCAAAGCCAATAGCGAAGCTGCAATAGAAAGCTAAATTACAGACCTCAGATTACACTACCACGCAGTTCACCACCAATCCGACTACGAACCTTTGCTGTCGGCGCATGATTGACCGCATTTTGTGCCAGGTGGAACTGACAACGCTGCCACGGTACCCCCGGAAACACAGCACGTCTCGCTGCTTTGAGGCCCGCGTGGTCATCACTGGCAATGTAGATGATGCCGTGCATCCCCCGTTTTACCAGAGACTGTAAAAACTCCCGCCAGTTGATCTCCGCTTCACTGGTCGCGATCTGCACGCCCAGTACACTGCGTCTGCCATCCGGCAATATACCCACCGCACTGAGCACCGCCGCATCCACCACCTCATGATCCATCCTGACCCGTTCGTAACGCGCATCCAGTACGAGATACCGAATCTCTCCAAGGGCCCGGTCACGCCAAACCGATAGAGCATCGTCCAGCAGGGCCGTCGCACGAGACGGTAGTGTAATCTGAGGTCTGTAATTTAGCTTTCTATTGCAGCTTCGCTATTGGCTTTGGCGGAGTGAACGTAGAGAGCGAAGCCAAAGCCGGTTTTTCAGGCTTTAGTATTGAATGTTGAGCCATCAAGTCGTTCCATGTTTGTGACTTAAGCAAATGTGGAGGCAACCCAATGACCCAACCTGATTACCCTAACCTATATGAAGTAGTGATGGAACAATTGATTCAACATGGCCCGCAGGCATTTCGTGATGTCATTACCGCGATGATGAATCAGGCCATGCAGATCGAACGATCCCAGTTTCTGGGTGCGGTGCCCCATGAACGCAGTGATAATCGCCGTGGCCATGCCAATGGATTCAAACCCAAACAGGTGGACACGACCCTTGGGACGCTAAATCTGTCGATACCCAAGACCCGTAATCACGGTGAGTCCGGGTTTTACCCGCACAGTCTGGAACAGGGACGACGCAGTGAGCGCGCGTTGATGCTGTGTGTGGCTCAGATGTACGTTAGTGGTGTCAGTACGCGCCGTGTGGAGAAGGTACTGGATCTGTTCGGTATTGAGAAAATATCTTCGACTCAGGTGTCCCGTGCAACGGCTTTGCTGGACGATGCCTTGTCAGTATGGCGGGATCGTGGTCTTGGCGAGATACGTTATCTGGTACTGGATGCGCGTTACGAACGGGTCAGGATGGATCATGAGGTGGTGGATGCGGCGGTGCTCAGTGCGGTGGGAATACTACCGGATGGTCGACGAAGCGTACTGGGTGTGCAGATTGCCACCAGTGAAGCCGAGATCAACTGGCGGGAGTTTTTACAGTCGTTGGTGAAACGAGGCATGCATGGCATCACTTACATTGCCAGTGATGATCACGCGGGTTTGAAGGCGGCAAGGCGTGCCGTGTTTCCGGGTGTACCGTGGCAACGCTGTCAGTTTCATCTGGCACAGAACGCGATTAATCATGCCCCAACGGCAAAGGTTCGTAGCCGGATTGGTGGCGAATTGCGTTCGGTCTGGAATGCGACGGACGAGGCATCGGCCCTGGCTCAGTTGGAGCAACTGGCGGCCCGTTACGAGTCAGACTGCTCGAAGCTATCGCAATGGCTGCTCGATAACGTTCCTGAAGGATTGACCGTGTTCAATTTACCGGAATCGCATCATCGAAAGATGAGAACGACGAATGGAATTGAGCGTCCGATCCAGCAGGAAATTAAACGGCGAACCCGGATTGTACGGGTCTTCCCGAATGAGGCATCTTTACTCAGGCTTGTCAGTGCCATTCTCGTTGAGATTGACGATGAATGGAGCAATGCCGACAAGCGATATATCGTGTGGAACGACAATAATGACTCAAACTAAACCGAAGTTACAGACGTAGGGTTGCACAATCACCTATTACGTCGGTACCTTCAAGGGGATCGGCAGAGTGTATCAACAGACCTTCGTGGACACGTATTCCAAAGTGGCTCATGCGAAGCTCTACACGACCAAAACACCGATCACCGCAGCGGATATGCTCAATGATCAGGTGCTCCCGTTCTACGAAGAGCACAGCCTTCCCATGCTGCGCATTCTTACTGACAGGGGAACCGAGTATTGTGGTCGAGCCGATCAGCATGATTATCAGCTTTACATGGCACTGAATAACATTGAGCACACGAAAACCAAGGTGAAATCACCGCAGACAAATGGGATATGTGAACGATTCCACAAGACCATTCTTAACGAGTTTTATCAGATAACCCTACGCAAGAAAATCTATGATTCAGTTGACGAATTACAGATTGATCTTGACGAGTGGCTTATCAAGTACAATACTCAACGAACTCATCAGGGTAAAAAGTGCCTTGGGAGAACGCCGATGGAAACACTCATCGACGGTAAAGCGATCTGGAAAGAAAAGTTTGTAAACTAAACTCTATCTGACAGACAGCTACTGATAAACGGGTAACTGTCAGCTCAAGTCTGAACTTCTACAGATTAGTTAACGGGCTTCTTAATCATCATGATGTCCCAAACGCCATGCCCCAAACGGTGACCTCGTTTTTCAAACTTCGTAAGGGGACGGATGTCGGGCCTTGGAGAAAACAAACCATGACCCGCTTGGTTAACCAAACCGGGCGCATCGTCCAATAGTTCAAGCGCCTCAAGGGCGTAAGGCTCCCAGTCTGAAGCGAAGTGAAAACAACCACCGGCCACCAGTTTTCTTGCAATAAGTTCAATAAATTGTGGCTGCAAAATCCGCCTTTTGTGGTGCTTCTTCTTGTGCCACGGATCTGGAAAAAACAGATTCACCCCTCCGAGGCTAGCGTCAGCAAACCCACAAGCTAATACACCATTTCCGTCTTCGCAGAATACTTTTATATTACTCAAACCCGCATCATGGATATCAAGCAACACTTTTCCTACTCCCGGTCGATGAACTTCTACGCCAATGAAATTCCGTTCTGGGAATTCCTTCGCCATTTGAAACAAAGCACCGCCATCACCAAACCCTATCTCCAGCGTAGTAGGTGCTACTCGGTTAAAGCAGGTTTCGAGATCCAAGGATGCTCCCCTCAAGTTATCGACATCTAGTCCATATAAGTGCCAGAGCTCTTCCAGGGCCCTCTTCTGCCCTTTGGTCATACGACCTTCTCTAATTACAAAACTTCTGATGGGTTTGATCAATTTGGCATTAGTTTTCATTTATATTGGAATACAAAACTGTGGACACAGCATCAGCAACCAAAGTATCACGCTCAATTTAAGATAATCACATCGAAATAGCTCGAGACAGATCAAAGCAGAACCATTGGCAACGTAAAATCAAGTAATCAGGTTCTGGGGGCATCCATATAACGTTTACTGACAGGCGGGATGAATAAAGCACGCATTGGTGCTTAGTGCAAACAGACCAACTTTCCATACAAAAATGGGACCCAATAAACGGATCCCATTTTATAGATATTCCTGAGGGTTTAGTTAGATTCTGGTTTCAACACTTTCAGCAAATCACCAGACTCATACATCTCTGTCATAATATCGCAACCTCCTACGAATTCGCCACGAACATACAATTGCGGCACAGTTGGCCAGTTGGAGTATTCTTTGATTCCGTCTCGCACAGCACTATCAGCCAACACATCAACCGAGGCAAATGGAACCTCACAGGCCTCTAGGATTTGTGCTGTCCGGCCAGAAAAGCCACATTGAGGAAAATCGGGCGAGCCTTTCATGAACAAAATCACTTCATTACTTTCAATTACTTCTTTCAACTTTTCTTGAATTAGGGACATAGTTATTTCTCTCGTTTAATTTTCCGCTCCACCATTATACTCTTGAGGCGTCATTGTTTTCATCGATAATGCGTGAATTTCTGATTTCATTTTATCACCAAGCACGCCGTATACCATTTGGTGTCGCTGTATCAGCGACTTCCCATCAAACTGGGAACAAATAATCATTGCTTCAAAGTGTTGACCATCGCCCTCTACCGTGACATCGCTGTCAGCTAGGCCGGAAGCTATCCACCCTTGAATATCTTGAGGTGTTACCATTTTTTAGACCGTGTATTTTTTAAAGTTAAAATGCAATTTCTCTGATGGGGGCAATATTCGATGATACAACCCCATCCAAAAGCCGTACTCATCAAAAAATAGCTGACACCAAGACCCGGTGGAGAGTATTTTAGCCCCCGTACTATGATAGGTATGGGAAATTAGTGGCGAACAAGTTCTTCTGGAATCTCTTTACTTAGCTAGGCAAAAAATAAAAATTTACCGCGTACAAGCACTACCTAAACATCTCATCAAGCATACATAGCTGCGCTAACTCTTTTAGGTTTTCTGGCAAATTACAGTATACCGCACGGGATTGGGCCCTCTGTGCTTCATGTGACCAATGAATTAGCAGAGCCAACCCAGCACTGTCAATATGAGTTACTTCTTTGAGATCGATAACCTGAGCAGCAGAGTTAAACACTAGCGGCTGATCAAATAGCTTAGAGACAGTTTTCAAAGTCAAGGGGCCAGATACCATCAAAGAATCGTCCTTCATTAGGATTATCGGTTCCATGGACTTCAAACTCTCAATTAGTAGTTCTTATCATTATTCTCCCTCATGGAGGTAATCACTTCGTCCAGGCTCGAACTTCGAATGCTGGACTGAATCACTTTTCGGTAGTTCAATGCCATGTTAAGGCTGCCTACCGTCAGATTATAAATTTTCCATTCCTTTTTTTCATTTTGGATTAGCGCATACTCTACTGGAATGAGAGCGCCTTCACTTAGCATGACTTGAGATTTAACTTTAGCGAATAACACGCCTTTTCGCTCCTTTATATCCGTTCCTTCAAACGTCATTTTTTCTTCACCGGTATACTGGAACAATGCCGTCGCATATGTAACGACCAATAACTTCCGAAACTCTTCTGCAAAGTCTGACCTCTGCTGAGTAGTGGCTGCTTTCCAGTTTTTCGCCAATACCAGTTTCGACACATAATTAAAGTCGAACAGTGGACTAGCTAAATCATCAACCAATTTGTATAAACTATTCTTATCTGCTTCTAGGGCTTCTCTCTGATTAACAAATTCCGTCAGCACCTTTTGAACCGTATTTTCGATCACCACTTCCGGTGCTGGATCAGCTTGTACCCCGCTACCGATAAGAAGCAAACACGGTATTAATACAATCATCCACCCTCTGCTGAAGACGTTCAATAATTTCATTACCCTTCTCCTTTACCTTGATTAAACATGAATTGGCTAATTAGATTCTCAAGTTGAATTGCTGATTGGGTCAAGTCCATCATATCTCCTGGCTCAAGAAAAAAATCATCTGCTCCAGGAGAAAGCCCCACAAACTGCGCTCCTAGCAAACCTGCAGTCAAAATAGAAGCACCTGTATCGATGGGAAGATTGTTATATTGTGCTTCAATCTCCAGTTCCACGATTGCTCCATAGTCCTCCTTATCGATTCGGATACCACCCACCCTTCCAACTCTGACACCGCCAATCATCACCGGTGCTTTTTCACTAAGCCCACCTACGTTCTCAAATTTCGCTTCCAGACGATAAGTTTCTCCCCCCCCCTTACCCGCTCCGCTGACCTGAACAGCCAACATCACCAAAGCAACAACTCCCAACAGCATAAAAACACCAACCCAAACTTCTATTGCTTTATTTTGCATCTGTCTATAATCCTCCAAACATGAGCGCGGTGAGAACGTAGTCTCCCCCCAAAATCGCCAATGAAGACGTCACCACAGTTCGAGTTGTCGCTCTGCTGACACCTTCAGATGTGGGAACCGCATCATAGCCTTCAAACAATGCAACCCACGTTACAACAAATCCAAAAACAACACTTTTTATGACACCGTTGAGCACATCGTCCACTAGGTCCACACCGTTTTGCATTGACGACCAGTAAACCCCGGCATCCACACCAAACTGTCCATGTCCTACTAGGTATCCACCCAACACACCAACACCACTTAGCATCGCCGCAAGAATAGGGAGAGCGATAAAACCTGCAATGAATCTAGGTCCAATCACTCTCGTCATCGGATCAACAGCCATCATTTCCATCGCGGCGAGCTGCTCAGTTGCTTTCATTAATCCAATTTCCGCAGTCAACGCAGACCCTGCTCTTCCAGCAAACAGCAATGCCGCTAAAACTGGGCCCAACTCCCGAACCAAAAAGAGCGCAACGACCATGCCTAAACTGGATTCAGCACTGAAATTAACCAATTGATAATACCCTTGCAAACCCAGCACCATACCAACGAACAAACCGGACACTAGAATAATCAGCATCGTTAAAACGCCGACGGAATAAAGCTGATGAATAATTAGGTGGAATCGAGGTAACGATTTCACAGCACCAGCCAAAGCTTGAACTAAAAAAAGAAAAGAAGCACCTAGTCGAGCAACGAAACGCAATCCAAATCTACCCAGATTACCTGGAAAATTCACTTTCAGCTCCTCAGATCCGTTAAGTAATCATTAGCAGGGTAGTGATAACCAACCGGCCCATCTGGCAAACCGTTCATAAATTGATGAATTTCTGGTTGCGTACTCGCTAACATTTCTTCAGGAGTGCCATGTCCGATTACTTTTCCTGAATCAAGTAAATAGACATAATCTGCGATACTACATCCTTCAGCAACGTCATGCGTCACCACCACTGACGTTAATCCGAGAGCATCGTTCAGCTTTCTGATCAGCCCGACAATGACACCCATGGAAATAGGATCTAAGCCAACAAAAGGCTCGTCATACATGACCATTTTGGGATCGAGCACAATGGCCCTGGCTAATGCAACTCGACGAGACATTCCTCCAGACAATGCTGCAGGCATTAGGTCCCTTGCGCCACGTAGTCCGACCATTTCCAGCTTTAGCAAAACCAGAATACGAATTAGCACATCGGGTAGGTCGGTTTGCTCACGTAACGGGAAGGCCACGTTTTCAAAAACAGTCAAATCCGTCAACAATGCACTGTTTTGAAAGAGCATGCCCATTTTTTTGCGCATCACATAAAGAGCGTCACTTTTTCTTTGTGGTACTGCGTCACCATCAAACCAAATCGTACCGGCTAATGTGGCTAACCTCCCGCCTAATAAACCTAAAAACGTAGACTTACCACATCCACTAGGACCCATAATCGCAGTCACCTTGCCTCTGGGTATTTGCAGGTCCAGCCCATTAAAGATAGAACGCTGATCGAATGAAAAGTGAACACTTTTTGCTTGTGCAATTGGATTTTCAAACATATTAACTTCTGACATCGGTCGCCTATCGAGTGTTAAATCAGATTGTCATTGAATTGCAAAGCAAAGTTGCAATTCAATGACAGTTTTTGAGCCACCCTGCAGAAATTGGCCTGAATCAATCTCCCTTCTACTCGCATCTCAATTCCTTTTGGGTAAATATATCCCAACTTATCTGAATATCACGTGAACAAATCTAAGTCGGCTCATTGCGCTGCTTCTTTCCATAAGAATAAATGCCGACGCACAAAGCTGAAATCAACATAATGGACAGATAGGCCAACAGAACGAACAGGGTATGGACCAGTATATTGTCCCCACCAATAAAGTTGTAAGCAACGCGGTATTGGGAATCGAGCTCAACCGAGCCAAAACCGACAGGCATCACTGACTTTACTTTCTCCTGCACAAGGAGCAAATGCTCTGGGGATCTGACAATCATGAAAATTTGCAATGACAACGCAAAAATGGAAGCTAGTATCACTCGTCCACTAAACAGAAATGCTTTTAGTAAGAATTTCACTCTATATCTCTCTAGTTAGTGCAAATGCAGTTTGCCTAATAGCCTCTATCTGAAGGTGATTAGAAATCATTTCAGGAACCAAGCGCCGTCAAAGGATCAGTAAAAACCGTATTATCGACAGATGCCGATAGTCGGTTCATAATCTGCTTTTCGATACTTTCTTTATCTAATCCGCAATCAGCTAGCTGTTGTGATTGTGAGCCGTGATCTAGGTGCTCATCGGGAACCCCTATGTTCAAAATATCCACTGTTCTACCATGCTTATGGAGGCATTCATTCACCCCTGATCCTGCACCGCCTAAGAGAACATTTTCTTCAACAGTTACGATCAAGTCATGATTTTTCGACAACTCAAGGATCAGTGATTCATCAAGCGGCTTCACAAAGCGCATATTAACGATAGTTGCATCGATCTTTTCGGCAACTTCCCCACAAGGATGTGCCATCGTTCCAAAAGCGAGAATCGCAACCTTGTTTGTCTTACAGGTAGTCGATCGCCAAAGATCAGCCTTCCCAATAGGTAATAGACTCATCTCACTTTGCTCTGGAATACCCGGACCGTTGCCTCTTGGATAACGAACTGCCGTCGGCCCGCAATACTGATAACCTGTGAATAACATGTTTCGACACTCTGCTTCATCAGCAGGAGCCATCAATATCAAATCGGGCACACACCGCAAAAAAGAATAATCGTAAACACCTGCATGTGTCGCTCCATCTGCACCAACCAGCCCAGCACGATCAATTGCTAGTAAAACATCCAACCCCTGAATTGAAATATCATGAATAAGCTGATCATAAGCCCTCTGTAAAAAGGTCGAATAAATCGCCACCACGGGCTTCAACCCCTCACAAGACAAGCCTGCCGCGAATGTCAAAGCATGTTGCTCAGCAATACCTACATCAAAATATCGATCCGGATATTGCTTTGAAAACTGCACCAATCCTGACCCTTCTCGCATTGCTGGAGTTATGCCGACCAATTGATTATCTCTTTCGGCCATATCACACAGCCAGTCACTAAAGACGTTGGTATAACTCCTACCCTTTTTCTTCATCTCCAACTTACCGGTGTCGGGATTAAAGGGTGTGACGCCATGAAAAACACAGGGATCTCCCTCCGCAGGCTCAAAACCCTTGCCTTTTTGTGTCACAACATGCAAAAACCTCGGACCTTTCATCTCCTTCATATTTTTCAGCGTAGTAACCACAGTGTCCAAATCATGGCCATCAATGGGGCCGATATAGTAGAACCCTAATTCCTCAAACAACGTGCTTGGCATTACCATGCCCTTCATGTGTTCTTCCCACCGCCTTGCGAGGTTTTTTACGGAGGGGGGAAGTGTTCCCAAAACGGTTTTACTACCTTCTCTGACGGTGGTGTAAGCATGTCCAGATAAAATACGAGCGAGATAATTCGAAATAGCACCCACATTCGGGGAGATGGACATTTCATTGTCATTCAGAATGACCAATAGATTTGCGTCCAAATCACCCGCATTGTTCAATGCTTCAAAAGCCATCCCACCAGTCAACGCGCCATCGCCGATAACGGCGACTACTTCATTGTCTTTTCCCTGCAACCCAGAAGCAACAGCCATGCCAAGGGCTGCACTAATCGACGTGCTTGCATGACCGGCACCAAAGGTATCAAATTCGCTTTCACTGCGCTTAAGAAAACCTGAAAGGCCTTTGTGTTGACGAATAGAGTGTAGGCGATCCCGACGGCCAGTCAGGATTTTATGAGGATAAGCCTGATGCCCAATATCCCAAACAACACGATCGTCCGGTGTATTAAACACGTAATGGAGTGCGATAGTTAGCTCCACTGCTCCCAACCCCGGCGCTAGATGCCCGCCAGTTTGGGACGTGACTTCGATGAGAAAGCCCCTCAACTCAATCGCCAATAACTCCAGTTCTGCTAGTTCCAAATCCCTTAGCTGACTTGGTGTATCAACACCAAATAGCAAAGGGTAACGCGATTTACCTGTGGTTGTGTCCTGAAGCATTAATATGACCTAGTTACGACAAAATGTGCGAGTTGCTCAAGTAATTCTGTATTATCACCTAAACCCCTGAGTATCTCGATAGCTGTTCTTGACAATTGCTCAGCTTGTTCAATCGATTCATCAAGGCCCAAAAGTGAAACATAGGTAACTTTGCCCATTCTGTTATCAGAACCTGCTGTCTTCCCCAAAGTAGCACTATTTCGGGTAACATCAAGAATATCATCGGTAATTTGAAATGCTAGTCCAATGATTTTGGCATAATCTTCAAGCCCATTCATAAAATCAGCGTCACGCACATTTCCAGCTAACCCACCGAGTACGGCTGAAGCTTTTATCAGCGCGCCAGTTTTCAGCTTATGAGTTAATCGCAGTTGGTCAAAATCAACACAGTTAGCCGTCGCCTGCATATCCAAAATTTGACCACCCACCATTCCGTTAGCACCACTTGCGTTAGCAAGTTCAGAGATCATTCTAATTCGATTCGATGCTGATATCTTTTGCTCGGATTCCTCACTGATGACAGAAAAGGCAAGAGCCTGCAATGCATCTCCCGTCAAAACTGCCGTTGCTTCATCGTATGCAACGTGGCAGGTCGGCTTACCACGCCTTAACTCATCATCGTCCATACAAGGCAAATCGTCATGGATCAAAGAATAAGCATGAATCAGTTCAACGGCAGAAGCTGGCGCATCAAGTTGTTCCATTTTCGCTCCAGCTAACTCTCCACTGGCATAGACAAGCAAAGCCCTGAATCGTTTACCACCATCGAGACAAACATACTTCATTGGATCAATGAGGCTCTCAGGAGCATCAGTGGTTGCGTTGAGTTTGTCTTCCAACACCCCTTCAATACGCTGACGATAATATCGCCATGTTGCCTCAAAATCTTTCAATGGTGAATCCAGTCAAGAGAGATTTAAAATATCGATTTATGAGTCTAAGTTAAGTAGTGGACTGGAAATACCACACAGCCCGTCGCTAATCACAGTTTAACGACAGTACTTAGTGAAAGCGACTCATGGATTATCCGCTTCGGGCTCATATTCATGAGATTCCAATTGGTATTTCTCATGTTTTTTAATCAGTTTTTCAACTTTTAACTGGGCAGAATCTAGGTTTTTTTGACACTGATCCGATAGTGTCATTCCTCTTTCAAAATCGCTAATCGTTTCATCGAGGGATTGCTCTCCTCGCTCCATACGTTCTACTATCTTCTCTAGTTCAATCAGTGATTGTTCGAAATCGGAGGTGTCTTTTTTCTTTGCTGGGGACATTGATCGTTGCAAGTATCTATTGTCTTACATAGAGGTAAATGAAAATCAAACAGCGCAAATCTCATCCAAGTCACGTGCCAGCCTGTGAGCTCAGCGCACAAGAACCATTTATGCAAACCTGGTATCGATATTTCTTGCACTCATTCAGCCAATCTAGTTAAAAACGGAAACCAAGTCAGAAGGGACAATTCATATCGTAACTATTGATCGACGATTCACTACTTTTATTAAGATCCTTAGTCTACCATTGGAACCCATAGAGAGAAACTCAATATGCTGATTACAGAGATTTAAGTTATCATTCAAATTCCGATATCCACAGCCACAGTAATCGTCATCTTCCCCAGGCGAAAACGAAGTATTGATCATCAAATTCGTCTTTAAAACATTTGTTCACCTGCATACGTTTCCAGACCAAATCGAAATATGAACACTAAGTATAACGCTTCTGCCATCGAAGTCCTCACTGGCCTTGAACCCGTCAGGAAGCGGCCTGGCATGTACACAGAAACAGACCGACCCAATCACCTCGCTCACGAAGTAATTGACAATGGCGTTGACGAAGCGATTGCTGGATACGCTGACTCCATAGAAGTCCATGTTCACCTCGATGGATCGCTAACCGTTTCTGACAACGGTCGCGGAATGCCCGTTGACCTCCATGACGAAGAAGGTATTAGCGGCGTTGAATTGATCCTAACGAGGTTACATGCTGGGGGTAAATTTTCAGATACAAATTATCAGTTTGCAGGAGGGCTACACGGTGTTGGGGTGTCAGTAGTAAATGCACTCTCAAGCAAAATGGATGTCTGGATCAAACGGGATGGTGAACATCACCATATCTCCTTTGCCTATGGGGAAAAACAAACAGAACTTCAGGTGATCGCAAAAGTACCGAAAAAGTCAACTGGAACAACCTTGAAATTCTGCCCTGACCCGCAGTTTTTTGATACCACTAAGTTTCATATTACACGACTAAAAAGGAACCTTCGAGCTAAGGCAGTTCTGTGTCCTGGGCTTAACATCAATTTTGTTGACGAGGAGAACACCGAGAACAATCAAAGTTGGCAGTATGAAAAAGGGTTAGCGCAATATCTTTGCAACACATTAGAAGGTGCAGAAATCACACCTAATCCGCCTTTTCACGGAGAGTACAAACGCGAAGAAGGTGAGTTGGACTGGGCAGTGGCTTGGGTGACTGATGGTGGTGACAATATCACAGAAAGCTACGTCAATCTGATCCCCACTATTCAGGGTGGAACTCATGTTAGTGGGTTTCGTGGTGGCCTGACAGATGCTATTAGAGAGTTTTGTGAATTTCGCGACCTCCTACCTAGGAGCGTCAAGCTAACCCCCGAGGATGTTTGGCAAGCCTGCACTTACATTCTTTCTGTTCGCACCAAAGAGCCTCAGTTTAGTGGACAAACTAAAGACCGACTATCATCTCGGGAAACAGCCTCTTTCGTTCATACAGTCATTAAGGACGCCTTTAGTCTTTGGTTAAATCAGCACATACCGGATGCAGAAAAGATAGCTCAAATTGCGATTGAAAATGCCCAAACCCGACTGAAAGCCGGGAAGCGTGTAAAGCGTAAGAAAATAACTTCCGGCCCAGCATTACCTGGCAAGCTCGCGGATTGCTCCAGTGACGACCTTGAAATGACGGAGTTGTTTTTAGTAGAAGGGGATTCTGCGGGCGGATCAGCCAAACAGGCTAGGGATCGGAACTTTCAGGCCATTATGCCCTTGCGCGGGAAAATACTGAACACTTGGGAGGTTGACCCAGCAGAAGTTCTTTCCTCTCAAGAGGTTCACGATATCGCTATTGCCCTTGGGGTGGACCCTGGATCTGCAGACCTATCAGGCCTTCGGTATGGCCGAGTCTGCATACTCGCAGACGCCGACTCAGATGGTGCTCACATTGCCACCCTTCTTTGTGCATTGTTCCTTCGACACTTTCCGGTATTGGTTGAAACCGGAAGGGTTTGTATTGCCATGCCTCCATTATATCGAATCGACATTGGGAAAAAGGTATTCTACGCACTAGATGATAGTGATAAGTCAGCGATCTTAGAGAAAATCCAAAACGAGAGTATTCGCGGAAAAGTAAATGTCCAACGATTTAAGGGCTTAGGTGAAATGAATCCACTACAGCTGCGTGAGACCACAATGAACCCATCAACTCGCAGTTTGGTGAGACTAGATATTGGGGAAGAAGATGGCACTCATGAGGTCATGGACATGCTGTTAGCCAAAAAGCGCTCAGCAGATAGAAAAGCTTGGCTAACTGAAAAAGGAGACCAGGCAGAAATCGCCTGATGTTTGTTAAAAACAGCTTAGAATAGCTCCCACCACTCGATCTCCCAACTAAAATAAACGTACTGATAAAAACAAAAAGGACTCAGAAAATTGAAACACCATCACAAATTACATGGAAAACAGTCGCTAAATAGGAGATACTCAGCCAAGTCCAAGCTTCTCAAATACGCCTTTGCACCAGAAGATAGTGTCTTAAGTCAATATGGACCCTGCTCTTTGGCGACGCATTACAGTAAATAATTATAAGAATAAATCTGGAGGATCAGTATGTCAGATCGTTATGTCGGTTTTGTAAAGTGGTTCGATAATCGAAAGGGTTACGGCTTCATTCAAAGGGAAGGAACCGAAGACGATATTTTTGTCCATTTTAGGGAAATTCAAGGTGATGGTTTCAAAACGCTTATCGAAGGACAAAAAGTCGAATTTGGGCTAATAACAAGAGACAAAGGGTTCGCAGCCGAAAACGTCATCACGATCGAGCAGCAATAACCTCATCTCATCTGAGACAAGGCGAGAAAGCACAAGAAACTGATTTTGTTTAGCCCCTGCGAAAAAACAGCGGCTTTCACAGAAGAAAAAACCTACAACGCCGTATCTAGATCGCCTCCTTTTAAAGAGGCTATAGCGTCGAAAATACGGCTGAGGCGGCTGCGATGGTTCTGTCAATGTCGCTGTCTGTGTGTGCAATTGACATAAATCCGGCTTCAAAGGCAGACGGGGCAATGTAGATACCTTGATCGAGCATGCCGTGAAAGAACCGGTTAAATCGCTCCGTATCACAAGCCATCACATCGGAAAACGCCACAACCTGGGAGCGACCAGAGAAAAACAAACCATACATGCTTCCAACTTGATTTGTACAGAGTCCAATCCCATGAGTTCTTGCAGCATCGAGAAGCCCCGTTAGCAATTTCTCCGTTTTGCGACACAACTCTTCGTAGAATCCAGCAGTATCAATCGCCTTTAGTGTTTCCAAGCCAGCAACCATCGCCACAGGATTCCCAGATAGCGTGCCGGCTTGATAAACCCCACCTTCTGGAGCGAGATTAGCCATAATGTCGGCTCTACCACCGAAAGCCCCAACGGGCATACCACCGCCTATTATTTTACCCAAAGTAGTGAGGTCTCCTTGAACACCATACAAACCCTGAGCCCCTTGAGGTCCTACCCTAAATCCCGTCATTACTTCATCCATAATCAATAAACTACCGTATTTATCACACAAAGAACGAATACCGGAGAGAAATCCCTCGGATGGAGGAACGCAATTCATGTTTCCAGCAACGGGTTCGACAATCACCGCAGCCACCTCTTCGCCAACCGCTTCGAAGATGCCTTTGATAGAAGCCAAATCATTGTAAGTCGCAGTCAGTGTATGCTCAGCCAAAGCAACAGGCACGCCAGGAGAAGTTGGTACTCCAAAAGTTAATGCCCCTGAACCAGCCTTCACAAGAAGGCTGTCTGCATGCCCATGATAGCAACCTTCAAATTTAATGATTTTGTCCCGCCTAGTATGGCCCCTCGCCAATCGAATCGCACTCATTGTTGCCTCGGTTCCAGAATTCACCATTCTGACCTTTTCCACCCAAGGAAGTCGCTGGCAAATTAGCTCTGCCATCTGTGTTTCCAATAGGGTAGGGGCCCCGTAGCTGAGGCCAATGTCCGCCTGAGCCTTGACAGCATCGATTACTCTCTCGTCACCATGCCCAAGAATCATCGGTCCCCATGACCCAACGTAGTCGATGTATCGCTGGCCATTTTCTCCGTAGACATAGGCGCCCTTGGCCTGCTTGATAAATATCGGCGCTCCTCCGACAGAGCCAAAGGCACGCACTGGAGAGTTAACCCCACCTGGGATGACTTTTTTGGCGTTTTCAAAGAGTTGGTTATTCATTTCTCATCAGGATGCATGGATAGATGTCTGCCGAAATTGGCGCCCCCGACTTTATTACTGAACACGAAATCATGCAAGGTTACTAATCGTGCCATGCCACTAATATTCCGGGATAATCTACAAGTCATTCTAATACTCTGCAGTCTAAGTAGACATACATAAAGCTCCCAATGGCCTGTTAACCATTCGAAACCTGTACCATCGATCAACCTTTGAGTAAAATTACCAAGCTGTGTGTAAGTTAAGGGCAACGCAGAAACCCAAAGTAGTTAAAATTGGTTGGCAGGCAAGTTTTTAACAACAATGGGCAATCATGAAGCTTAGTAATGAAGGAGTTTAGCCCTAAGTACAATGATTTTGACGCGAGAGAAGCTGTCTAACTAAAAAATTGTGACAATTCATCAGCAGACATGATTAGTACAACAACCTCATCATGTTCGGTGCTTAGCCAAGTAAAAGGAATTGAGGGGTACGCTTTTTCAAGTTCAAACGAAGCCGATCCAGCTTCAAGAATAAGAAACCCTTGGTCGTTCAGATATTCTCTAGCTTCCGCCATGAGTCGACGAATGAAATCAAGACCATCACTACCAGAACGCAGAGCAAGGTCAGGCTCAAACAAATACTCCTTTGTCAGTTTTTCCATCCTTTCATCAGAAACATAAGGAGGATTGCAAACAATCAAATCAAACTTCTGATTAATGCCTTCGAACAGATCCCCTTGATTCAGAGCCACTTTATGCTCACACGCATGCTTGGCCACATTAATTTGCGCAACCTCTAATGCTTTTGGCGAGACATCACTGGCGACAACATTTGCGTCTTCAAAATAAGTAGAACAAGCTATCGCTATACAACCCGAGCCAGTACACAAATCAAGAATAGAGTGGACTTGAGTTGAGTCAAGCCATGGTTCAAATCGGTCAGAGACCCATTCTCCAAGAAAAGAACGAGGAACCAATGCTCGCTGGTCGATATAAAAGCTCAAACCAGCAAACCAAGTTTCATTCACAATATAAGCAAACGGAAGGCGAGTACTTATTCTTTTTTCAACGAGCTCATCGATACGAGCTACCTGTTCCGCGTCAAGCGAACACTCCCAATCGACAATTTCGCTTTCAATTGGAAAATTAATTGCTTTTAGAACGACCCAGACAGCTTCATCCCAGCCATTATCCACACCATGACCATAGGATAACTCAGCTTCGTTGAACAGGTTAGATACCAAGTTCGCTTTCTGCTCAATAGTTAATAGCGTCATAAGCCCATAGTAAGGAAAAACTCACCGTCGAGGAGAAATACCGACAAGTCAATAAAAAAAGGGAGGGGGGAGGGAAGCAGTTCTGCATCGCACACACTACATTGATAAACCGCCAATTTTCTTGCTTCAGCCTAAGAAAAAAGGGCGCTTATTGCGCCCTTCTCTTTAAATCGCCGAAAGCGATTATGCTCGTTTGTATCGGGCTTGGAATTTACCAACACGTCCAGCTGTATCCATTACTTTTTGTTTACCAGTGTAAAATGGATGGCAAGCAGAGCAAACCTCAACATGCAATTCTTTGCACAGTGTTGATTTGGTTTCAAAATTATTACCACAGGCGCAAACCACTGTGATATCGGTATATTCTGGGTGAATGTCTGCTTTCATAGCGGTCTCCTAAGAATTTCTTATGCAACCCGTATTAGGGGATTTGACAGGGGCGGCGATCATAAGACAAAACAGTTTGCCAAATCAAGTTATATCGCGCTCCTTTCGCATCATTATCTCTGGTTTATCGGTTCATCGATTTAATGAATTCTTCATTCGATTTTGTCGCCTTAAGCTTATCTATTAGAAACTCGGCAGCCTGAAGGTCATCCATTGGGTGAAGAAGTTTCCTTAACAACCATATTTTCTGTAGTTCGGACGCGTCTGTTAACAGCTCCTCTCTACGAGTGCCCGAACGGTTAATATTCATCGCTGGATAGACTCTCTTTTCAGCTATTCTTCTATCGAGGTGGATCTCCAAGTTTCCTGTTCCCTTAAATTCTTCGTATATCACATCATCCATCTTCGAGCCGGTATCAATAAGAGCAGTTGCAATGATAGTAAGACTCCCTCCTTCTTCAATGTTACGTGCAGCACCAAAAAAACGCTTCGGCCGTTGCAGTGCATTCGCATCAACACCACCCGTTAGCACCTTACCAGACGCCGGTGCAACTGTATTGTAGGCTCGGGCCAAGCGGGTGATAGAATCCAATAGAATGACTACGTCTTTTTTATGTTCAACCAAGCGCTTTGCCTTTTCGATCACCATTTCCGCGACTTGAACGTGGCGTGATGCAGGTTCATCAAACGTTGACGACACTACCTCTCCACGAACCGTTCGCTGCATCTCGGTTACTTCTTCTGGTCTTTCATCAATAAGCAAGACCATCATCATAACTTCAGGGTGCAACGAGGTAATTGATTGGGCGATTTGCTGCAGCATCACTGTCTTGCCAGTTTTTGGTGCCGACACGATTAAACCTCTTTGCCCTTTTCCAATCGGTGCGATGAGATCGATCACCCTACCTGTTAGATCCTCATTTGATCCGTTTTCCCGTTCAAGTCGGAGCCCTTCATCCGGATGCAACGGCGTCAAATTTTCGAACAGAATTTTCTTTCTCGCTTCCTCAGGTGATTGGTAGTTGATTTCCTCGACCTTGAGCAACGCGAAATAACGTTCCGAATCTTTAGGAGGCCGAATTTGCCCTGATACGGTGTCTCCAGTTCGCAAACTAAATCGGCGAATTTGACTCGGCGACATGTATATATCATCAGGGCCTGCTAGATAGGAAGCTGAAGCAGACCGGAGAAAACCAAACCCATCCTGCAAAATCTCAACGACCCCTTCACCCATTATTTTTTCCCCCTTCCTCGCTTGCGCCTTCAGAATAGAAAAAATCTGATCCTGCTTACGGAGGCGAGTGATATTCTCCAAATTCAATGAACGAGCAAGATCGACCAGCTCAGTTGGGGACTTGGATTTAAGCTCAAGGAGACTAATTGGCATAGCGAGAAGAATATTGATTTTACGTGGGGAGCCACCCAAGCGGGCAAGCGTGTTGAATTATTTAAACTGGAAGAGTCTAGTGAAAGAATCTAGATGAAAAAGTTTAAGGAAGTATTATTTTTGCAGAATACGGTCTGAGCGACTGCATAGCGTATATTATTCGTGTATCATATATAGCTTCAATCCATAAGTCTAGTGTTCCGTACAATTGATAATCATGTTGTTATTCAGCCGTCCCGTTAGTGGGTTTGGCTGGTAAGAATTCGCGAGAAACTAGGGGAATAGCTTTATCTTGGGCAGATCCAAGTCTAGCCCTAAATCGTCAAATATTAGGGAGAGACTTGGCAATAATGAATTGATAATAAAAAGATCGGTAATAATAAAGATTGACGAAAACAAATAGGAATTTGTACTGGTTACTTATCGTATTTTATAAAACCGTAAAACATTGAAATTGGATTGAGCGTTGAATTGCGCTGAAACCACAGTACATAGTAGAAAATACAACTGGTTGTTACATATGATCTTCGATGAAAGCTTCCAGCTGTGATTTACTAACAGCACCAACCTTCGTCGCCTCTACTTCGCCGTCTTTAAAGATCATCAATGTTGGAATCCCTCTAATCCCAAATTTTGGTGGAGTCTCAGGGTTTTCATCGATGTTCAATTTAGCCACAACAATTTTTTCGCCCATTTCAGTGGCTATTTCGTCAAGAATAGGGGCAATCATCTTACAGGGGCCACACCACTCGGCCCAGTAATCGACCAAGACAGGCGTTGACGCATTAATCACGTCTTCGTCGAAACTTTCATCACTAACATGTACTACTTGATTTGACATGAGAATATTATAGGTCTGGTTCATTTAAAAAATTGAATATGCAGCCATCGCCAATTTAAATCAAGTCTTCGACTAAAAATAAATAGGTTGATAAAAAAAACGCCTTAAGCTATCCACAAATATAATGACAAACAAACATCTTACCGATCAAAAATTTACTGACTTCAATTTATCTGAATCGCTACAAAGAGGTTTAGACGAAGCGGGATTTGAGCTCTGTACTCCCATTCAAGCCCAAAGTATCCCTGTTGCGCTATCGGGGACAGATGTGGCTGGCCAAGCACAAACAGGCACAGGGAAAACTATTGCCTTTCTATTGGCATGTTTTCAGCATCTCATCACCAATCCAGCACCTAAGGGCCAAACAAAACCCCAAGTACGATCGCTGGTTTTAGCACCAACTAGAGAATTGGCCATCCAGATTTACAAAGACGCCCAGGTACTTTCAAAGTACACAGAATTGAAACTAGGGCTCGCGTATGGTGGTACCGATTATGAAGGGCAAAAGAAAATGTTGGATGAAGGAGTTGATATCCTCATCGGCACCCCTGGGAGATTAATCGACTTTTTCAAGCAGCGGCTTTTTGATTTAAGCTCAACGCAGGTAGCCATACTTGATGAAGCTGATCGTATGCTTGATCTGGGGTTTATAAAAGACATTCGATTTTTATTAAGAAAAATGCCAGATGCAAGCACCAGACTTAACCTACTATTTTCAGCAACGCTTTCTTACAGGGTCATGGAATTAGCCTATGAGCACATGAACAACCCGAGAGAAATTAAAATTGAGTCGGAGACCATGGTCGCGGAACAAGTAGAGGAATACAGCTACTATCCTGCCGACACTGAAAAACTGCCACTGCTCGTTAATTTGATAAAAGCGCAGCAACCTGGTCGTGTCGTGGTCTTCGCTAACACAAAACACTGCGTGGAAACGGTATCTGAAACATTATTAGCAAATGGAATTAGTAGCGCAGCACTTTCTGGCGACGTTCCACAGAATAAGAGAGAGAAACTACTGGATAACTTCAAGTCCCAAGCGCAATCTGTTTTGGTTGCAACCGATGTTGCGGCTAGAGGACTGCACATACCTGAAGTTAGTCATGTATTCAATTTTGACCTACCCAATGATGCTGATGACTATATCCATCGAATAGGTAGAACTGCCCGAGCGGGTGAAAGTGGGGAAGCTATCAGCTTCGTCTGCGAAAAATATGCTTACTCCATTATGGATATCGAAGAACATATCGGCCACTCCATTCCGAAAAAAGAACTAACGGAAAATCTACTGGTTGAAATTACTAGAGCGAAACCAGTTTCCCGAAACTCAAGACCCAAATCTAAGCCAAGGCCCAAAACGGAAAACAAATCGACAAAAAGAATGGAAGAAAAAAGTGCGAGCGAACAGGAACAAACCTCACTCTTTTCAACTAAAACGGCGGGTACTATTCCTGCTACTGAAGCCACTTCTTCGGCTCAAGGTATTTCTTCAAAGCTACCTGGGGTCAGAAACAACACAGCATCTATTGGCAATACTATTCACAAAAGGCGCTTTAGTCGACGGTTTGGAGAGATCCCAGCAATCGGGTAGACGAATAGCACCAGTTCGATCCATAGCTCACTTACATATCGCCAAAAAACATACCTCTGGGTGGTCTTAACCAAATTTCCTTTAGATCACCCAAGCAAAACTCTCAATATAGGCCAGCATAATAGAAAACTAAAGTACCCTCGTGATCGAACACATCCCTATCAAGAAGCAATGAGGCAACTTAAGCTTTCACGAAAAACATTTCATTGATCTGAGCCTTTAAACAGCGGTAGCTATTTTTCAATGCTTGGAGCGTGAAGGGTAGATAAGGCGAAGCAAATCTTTCGCATAAAATAGGTCTGCAACGATAAGTCAAAAGTTTTTAAGTGCACCAAATTTGACCTGAGTACTTCCATCGTCGCCACCTGATGAGGCCCCGTCGTGGTCTTTTCCAACGACTTCAACACCAAAACGAGTGCTTGGCCATGGCTCCCATGTGTAGCCTAGGTGAATAGTATCGAGTGTATCCACATCACTTCCAAACTGATCTTCATTAGACATAAAACGCCCTAAGGAAAAGTGGACATTAGACCTATCGGTTAAACTAAACTTCAAGCTGGGTTTAATTGCGATCGATTCAACCCAATTTATGGAACCGTTGGTATCAACCACTGCATCGCCTCTCCCGTCTTTGAAAATGAGGCTATTAATACCATTTCCTAACGTCACCGAAAGCGCCGTAAATAAATCACCAAAACGCCATCCCCCTTCTATGTTCAATCCCCAACCCACTTCGCGAGTGCTATCAAAACGAGTCGCATTGAGCTGCCTACCTAGCGCCGATACACGATATTGAGCGGAGTCCATTGATCCTCTTTCCCAAGTCAACACCACACCTGGTGAAGAACGTGTGATGTATTCGAATTCATCTTCTCCTGTTACTACCTTGCCCGGACGAAAATCCTCTAGTGAAATAGAAAACCCCCGATTTGAAGACCATCTCACAAACTCCGTTGTTCTACGTTCATTTAGCGCATCTTGTGAAAACGAATTACCATTCAGGAAATCCTGAAAATTGGCCCAATCATTCCCAACGGTTAATGTCCCCGATTCCGTTTGCCACTCTGCGCTCAGTCTTTTTATCTTTAGCCCCTGGTTGTCACCGGTTCTAAACGAGTAGTTCAAACTTTCAGAATTTAACAAGCCTGATAACTGACCGTGGCGTTTAGTCGGGGTTTCAACTTCGACAGAACTTTGTATTTTACCTTTACCTATCGGTGCGATAGAAGAAGATTGAATATTAAGACCAGAAGAAGAAAAAAGGCGATTGTCAATTACAGCGCTGAAGCCCAAATCATCAATAGTACGTCCAGAATCTAGATCGTCAGTTGCATAGGATACTTGCCCCAACGCAAACATAAAGGTAAAAACCACACTAATCCTTCGCCCATGCCTTCTCTTTGAGCACCGACCAAGTGCTTCAAAGTAAGTAGAAAAGCAGGTTCTAATTAGTCTAACCAACATACACGTAAAAATTTGGTTTACTCAGATAAGTAGATTACTAGTTGTTTAAGTAGATTACTAGTTGTTCTGAAAAGTATAGCCAGAAAAATGAGAGACTCTATCAACAGCGCTGAATATACTCATTATTATTCAGTAAGTTATCGCTTACTTCAAATGTAACACTATTGCCAGGCACTGATTTCCTCATAGTAGTCTAATTCTAACAAGATCAGCCACTGACTACCAGCCGTTAGTGACTGATCTACCGCTGACAAACTGCACAATAGAATGTTGACCTTTGTCCTAAAACCACACTCCTGACCTCTCCGCCGCACCGAAAACAAGCTTCTCCCTTTCGTCCATAGACTGCAAGTTTTTGTTCGAAATACCCCGGGCTTCCATCAGCGCCCACAAAATCCTGTAACGTTGTTCCCCCCTGCTTTATTGAGCGATGCAGGATACGCTTAATTGAGATAGCCAGATTTTCATATCTAAGTTGAGACACGCGATCACATCGACGTGCAGGATGGATACCAGCGGCAAACAAGGATTCTGACGCGTAGATGTTACCCACGCCAACAACAATTTTTCCATTCATAATCAACACCTTAACCGATGTCCGCTTTGCTTTAGCTTGATCGTAAAGATACTTACCCGTCAAATCGTCAGTTAGCGGTTCGACACCCAAGTCGATGAGACGATCATGGCTCTCCACCTGAGCATCCACATACAATAGACAACCAAAACGTCGAGGATCCCGATAGCGGATGATAACTCCTCTTTCAGTAACCAAGTCAAAATGATCGTGCGGCCCCGATACTTCATTCTCGAACAAAACACGCATCGACCCGGACATGCCCAAGTGAATAATCAGCCCACCCTGATCGAAATGAATGAGGATGTATTTCCCCCTACGTTGTAAGTACTTGATGCGGCGGTTAGCAACTGCGGATTCTAGTCCGTGCTCCACCGGCCACCTTAGGCTTCGATTTCTTACCTGCAATCGTGACAAGTTTTGATTGGTCAGGAACGGCTCGATGCCTCTCAACGTTGTTTCAACTTCGGGCAACTCTGGCATGTGATTGACAAGTTTAGTAATTAAATATATAAGACCCACCCTTTACACTCGACATAATTCATACAAAAAATGGGCTTTTCAGTTACCAATCAACGTAACGGTAGTCAGTTTATAGCTGACAAAAAAGAAACCATTCTGGACGCTGCATTACGTGATAACCGAATTTATCCATACGGCTGCAGAAACGGAGTATGCGGTGCCTGCAAGTGTAGCCTACTCAGCGGTACTGTTGACTATGGTGAGTATGAGGATTTCGCGCTAAGCGATGAAGAAAAACGAGAAGGGAAATTTCTGGCCTGCCAAGCCACAGCCTTGGAAGATATCGTCATTGATGCAGATGAGGTTATGGTGGGCCAAAGCATTCAAATCAAGATGTTACCTTGCAGGGTTGGCAAAATAGAACGACTGGCTGACGATGTCATTTGCCTCTTTCTGATGTTGCCAAAAACTCAAGAGTTTAATTTTATTCCGGGTCAGTACATCGACATCATACTTAAGGACGGTCAACGGCGAAGCTTTTCAATTGGAAACCTGCCCGAAGACGCCAAAACCGAAGGTATCGAGCTCCATATTCGCCTCGTGCCAGATGGTCATTTCACCCCTCGGGTTTTCGAGTCAATCAAACAACGGGATTTAATGCGATTCGAAGGTCCTTTTGGCACCTACTTTTTTCAATCTGAACCCACTAAGCCCGTGATTATGATTGCCGGTGGCACTGGATTCTCACCAATAAAAGGGTTATTCGAACAAGCTATGAACGAAAACCCAAATCAATCTATTCATTTATTCTGGGGTGCAAGAGATCAGGAAGACCTGTACATGGGCCAATTGGTTGAAAAGTGGCTGAAAAAATACCCGAACTTGAAATACACACCTGTCCTATCTGAAAACAACACTGAAAATTGGATTGGTGCAACTGGCTGGGTGCATGATGCCGTTTGCGAGGAATATGAAAGTTTTGAAGAGTTCGATGTCTATGCTAGCGGACCACCAATCATGGTCAACTCCGTGAGAGATAGCTTGAGTAAAAAGAACATGCATATCGAACGTTTCTTCTTTGACTCTTTTGACTTCGCACCACAAAACTAGCGAATTTTTCAACATTCAACAAACAGCAAAAGAGAAGCAGGTCGCAGATCCGAATAACATTTACCCAGCTACTGCTCTTTTCACCAAAAAAGACAACACATCAGCTTAAGGTAAGGAAAGTTTCTGTCCTTTGTTCGTTACGCTGCAACAGGAACTACGATCTCCAGCCAATCATGACGCTATCTTAATACTGGAATGGTGATCACATCCGATTGGTCAGTAGACTCGGACAATAGTACCACCTCTACATCGGTCACGACTTCACTGGAGGAGGAACTAACAATCTTATCTCCCGAAGGAAGAAGGGAAAGTGCTTTTTTATATGTAGAAGTTTAGACCAAATCTGACACCGTATTAAATCAATCCGAGCGAAGCGAGGGTTGATTTAATACGGTGTCAGATTTGGTCTAAACTTCTACATTTTATAACACAACATAGCGGCCTCTCTCTCCCCATTCCGCTCTAACAATACAGCTAACTCCAAAGATGCTTCTTTTCCAAGTTCGTCATCGTCCAGAATCTGGCGCAAAAACCCTCTCGCATTAGAGACTTCACCATTACGTTGATAAAGCCTCGCTAAGGTCAATTTTAAGCTTGGGTTTTCTTCATTTTCTTTAGCCCAAGATAGCGCCAATTTAATTTGGTCTGAAGTCAAATCACAATCAACTTTTCCATAGAGATAAGCAAGCTCTGAGTTAAATGACTTATTCATTGATTGTCGAATAACCCTCTCAGCAGCCACCATCTCATCAACAGCAATCAGCTGCCTAGAATAAGCGGCAATTGCATCGGGTGATTTTTTCGTCTCTATCGGCAAAGAGTGCCAGACTTTCTCCGACCTCGCCAAGCCACCTTGAAGCAAAGCAGGAGAGCCAAGCAACCCCTTGTAGGCTGCTTTTTCCAAATCGCTGAACTCATCATCAGTGAACGCACCAAGCTTTGAGGACTTAGGTAGGAGCTTTACCAAAGCATGCCAATCGCCAAGCCTTTGATAGACTTCAGACAACAATCTGATAACCGGAATATTTCGTGGAGCGGAATCTTTCAAACGTTCCAACCACTCTCGGGATTGTGGCATGTCACCGTTTTGGAACAGCAAGCGAGCAGGGGTCAAGTTAATCGCTAATCCCATTCCAGGATACTTTTTCAATGCTTCATCCAAACAGCGGTCTCTCTCATTCATTTTACCCTGTTGTTGAGCCGCATAGGCAGCACCCAAATACCCCATCATTGGAGATCGATCACTTTCTATTTTGTGTAAAAGTGCCTTCTCTGCCTTTCCCCAATTCCCTTCAATCAACGCCGCATACCCTTTCATGGTGCTTTCCTGAGAACTAAATTCGTTTCTCTTTGTATTCCACTTGCTTATTTTCCTCGGAGCTCTAAACATACCTACCAGCGTATTGATCAAAAGATAAAGCGCCACGAATGAAACCACCATCATTAAAGTAAACAGCAAAAAGGGCAGCTTGACAGTGTACTCATCCCAGGCAAACACAACAAAACCCGGATCTTCCATAGCCATACGTGCTAACGCCACGGCTCCTGTAAACGCAACAATAATGGTAAAAATAAGTTTCACGGGTTTTTATCCCTTTTTGATTATTGCTCTAATTGCCTTCAAAGACTTTGAAATATCCGGAAGCTCGGTTACATAAACTTCTGCAGACAAGGCGGAGATCTCTTCTAACCACAATTTCCTTTGTTCACTATCAACAAACCTGCTTTCAACCCATGACACTGCTGATAGCATTCTCTGTTGATAAACATCAAACTGTTTCCGTAGAAAGGCTGATTGCGCTGATTCCAGAATCAATCTCGCCTTTTCCAAAGTCATAAACTTAACTTCAGCAGAGATAATCGGATTGACTGCTTTTCCGTTCTTCTCAATTTGAATCAGATCACTCAAATCAGCAAGAAAAACTTTCCCGGCAGTGACTAACGATTGAATGACACTATTATTTAAAAATGGATTGGAAAGTTCGTCGGAAGAGTCAGCATCTGCTCCAGCCTCAGTATTGTTACTCACCAAACTTTGTTCGTCGGAGCCTTGCGTATCATTGATGGATGCCACTTTCTTCGATTCCAACAGGCTTTTCTGCGGCAGGATAGTTTCTAAATCACCCGCCAAGGGTAGCTCTTCCAATCCAGAAGACAACGATTCAATGGCGGAAAGTATCGCAATAAAATCGGGCTGTTTCACTTTTTCAAGCGAGGCAATTTCATTTGTTAACAAACGACGAACTTCAATTAGGTCCGGGTTGCCTGTTACCTCAAGCCTGCTGTTAGCCAAGGTAAGAGCCCGAATCGCAAGGCCCGCCTCTCCAGACAGTTGCAGTCGTTGATTGGCGATAAAAATCAACTGCTCAGCTTCCTCAAGATTCCAGCTAACAGCCGTTCGACCGAGATCTTTACCCAACTGAAGAATGGATTCAGACAAGCCAGAAAAATCCTCTCGGTATTGTTGCTCCTGCTTTTGCTGATTGTTTCTCGCTGACGTAAGTTGCTCAGCAATAGTGGTTTGTTGATCAATCATTTCCTTTCGGATAACTCTAACCTGATTTGTAACCGTCTCCTCGGCTTGCAATACCGTACCATTAACTTGGCTCAATTGAGCTTGGATGCTAGTCTGACTTTGCTCCAGACTAGAAAAACGCTGACTCAGAACAGATTGTGCAACCCTACGTCTGTAACTTCGGTTTAGTTTGAGTCATTATTGTCGTTCCACACGATATATCGCTTGTCGGCATTGCTCCATTCATCGTCAATCTCGACGAGGATGGCACTGACAAGCCTGAGTAAAGATGCCTCATTCGGGAAGACCCGGACAATCCGGGTTCGCCGTTTAATCTCCTGCTGGATCGGACGCTCAATTCCATTCGTCGTTCTCATCTTTCGATGATGCGACTCCGGTAAATTGAACACCGTCAGTCCTTCAGGAACGTTATCGAGCAGCCATTGCGACAGCTTTGAGTAATCTGACTCGTAACGGGCCGCCAGTTGCTCCAACTGAGCGCGGGCAGATGCCTCGTCCGTCGCATTCCACACCGAACGCAGTTCACCACCAATCCGACTACGAACCTTTGCTGTCGGCGCATGATTGACCGCATTTTGTGCCAGGTGGAACTGACAACGCTGCCACGGTACCCCCGGAAACACAGCACGTCTCGCTGCTTTGAGGCCCGCGTGGTCATCACTGGCAATGTAGATGATGCCGTGCATCCCCCGTTTTACCAGAGACTGTAAAAACTCCCGCCAGTTGATCTCCGCTTCACTGGTCGCGATCTGCACGCCCAGTACACTGCGTCTGCCATCCGGCAATATACCCCCCGCACTGAGCACCGCCGCATCCACCACCTCATGATCCATCCTGACCCGTTCGTAACGCGCATCCAGTACGAGATACCGAATCTCTCCAAGGGCCCGGTCACGCCAAACCGATAGAGCATCGTCCAGCAGGGCCGTCGCACGAGACACCTGAGTGGAGGAGATCTTCTCAATACCAAACAGATCCAGCACCTTCTCCACACGACGAGTACTGACCCCGCTGATGTACATCTTTGCCACACACAGCATCAAAGCACGTTCACTACGCCGTCCCTGTTCCAGACACTGTGGATAAAACCCGGACTCACCGTGGTTACGGGTCTTGGGTATCGACAAATTCAGTGTCCCAAGAGTCGTGTCCACCAGTTTGGGTTTGAATCCATTGGCATGGCCCTGACGGTCGTTGCTGCGTTCGTGAGGGGCGGCACCCAGAAACTGAGACCGCTCAATCTGCATGGCCTGATTCATCATCGCGGTAATGACATCACGAAAAGCCTGGGGGCCATGTTGAATCAATTGTTCCATCACTACTTCATATAGGTTACTGTAATCCGGTTGGGTCATTGGGTTGCCTCCACATTTGCGTAAGTAACAAAAATGGAACGACTTGATGGCTCAACATTCAATACTAAAGCCTGAAAAACCGGCTTTGGCTTCGTTCGCTACGCTCACTTCGCCTAAGCCAAACGAACATCGCTAAAGAAATAAATTACAGACCTCAGGGTACACTACCTCAGAACATCGATACGATTATCTTGCTGAGTAGTCTGCAGTCTGCCCTCAACGAAATTCGCATACCACGCATATCCGCTCACTGCCAAAGAAACCAATGCAAACAAAACAGCAATCCACGCCACTGCGTTTCTATTCGATGTTTTAATGTTACCTCCGGATGGGGTATTGTATGAAGATGCGGTTGAATTCATTGCTTTGTCCTTCGATGCATTATCCTTAGATTGAGAATCAGTGCTAGACTCAAACCCCGACTGACTCTGTGTCACTTCTTTTTCTTGAATTTGCCCATTAGTAATCGAGAGATCTGATAAGTCACTAACCGAATTCTCGTCCACCTTCTTAACACCAGCTTCGGTCTTCTTTACTACCTTTTTTTGCTCACTTTTTTCTTGGAACTTATAGGGGGTTGCGCCCCTGTATCAGAAACATCTTGTGCCATTTGGCTCCTCTAATCTAATTGAAATGCAGAGACCAATCGTACCGCAACCCAAGGAAAATTAACACTGAATAACGAGATAGCGACTCAATGAAGCCATTAATTAGAGGCTAAGTACAACCTTAAAAAACAATAGCTTACGCCCCTAGAGACGAACTAAGCCACTAACTTAACCACTCTCGCTTTGTGAAGTGATCAAACATCGTAAGACATCTTCGTCCGCCGGTGTTTCGGAAACATATATAGGCGCAACAACCCCTTTATGGCTACAGTAAGCTGAAATACGGTGGCTGATAGTGATTATTGGAGTTTTTTGAAAAAGAAGTGCATTCGGGCCGAGCAGCTCGAACATACCATCAACAACGGAATTACTGGTGACTAATACTCTATCAATCCCACCACTCTGCCACTGATCGATTAAGACTGTCGTCGGTCTACTAGTAACTATGCGCTTATAAGCATCGACATACTCAACCACAGCATCTCTTGCAGACAACTCATTTTTTAGCAACTCCCTCCCGGTTTGGCCACGCACGATCAACACTTTTTTCCTGAATAAATCGACGCCCTCTAATGTGCGCAAGAGTCCTTCACTGTCCATTGAGCCAGTGGGAATATAGCTAACAGGTATATCGTACTGCCGACACTGGTCTTCTGACCGTCTTCCCATCACTCCAACTTTCACTGACTCAGTCAGTGTTAGACCAAGTTGACGCAATCCATTAGCGAAACTATTAATAGCAGACAAGCTGACTAACAATACGATATCATATTCTTTCAGGTCTTTTAGACAATGTTCAAAAGCAATAAAATCATCAGGAGGCTGGATTTCCAATACAGGAAAAGAAAATGGAGTCCCTCCTTCACTTTGAATCAAACGGAAGATATTGTTCCCCTGAGGTAGAGGACGTGTT